>Ga0213836_100072_pt1 | contig 119312 bp, 118 predicted proteins | sample SWPATP03_FD_160578 | JGI IMG/M metagenome (GOLD analysis project Ga0213836, IMG submission 160578) | Coastal seawater microbial communities from Marineland, Florida, United States - SWPA TP0 #3 | ecosystem: Environmental > Aquatic > Marine > Coastal | place: USA: Florida | collected 2016-08-05
AACTTCTGGGCGATATCGCGGGCAAGTTCCAGATGCTGCTTCTGGTCATCGCCGACAGGTACATGGGTGGCGCGATAGACGAGAATGTCGGCCGCCATCAGGCTTGGATAGGCGAGCAATCCGAGCGAGGCGTTTTCGCGGTCCTTGCCGGCCTTGTCCTTGAACTGGGTCATCCGGTTCATCCAGCCGATGCGGGCGACGCAGTTGAAGATCCAGGCAAGCTCGGCATGCTGCGGCACGGCGGACTGGTTGAAGACGATGTGCTTCTTTGGATCGATGCCGGAGGCGATGAAGGCCGCTGCGATCGAGCGGATCTGGCCGCGCAGGTCGTCATGCACGAGCTGGGCCGTGATCGCATGCAGGTCGACGACGCAGTAGATGCAGTCGTTGTTTTCCTGCAGGGCGACGAACTTGCGGATGGCGCCGAGATAATTGCCGAGATGGAGATTGCCGGTGGGCTGGACACCGGAAAAGACGAGCGGCTTGAAGCTGTTCATTCTAGATCCTCGATAGGCTGATGGAAGGCCTCAGGCCGTTGGACTTGCGCAACCTGACAAGTGTGCGTGCTTGCCGCTGCTGCGCCCCGCGGGCCATGTAGCTGATGGCCGGGCTTATGCACGCCCCGCCACGAGGGATCAAGAGGCTGCATCATTCGCGTGCTGAATGAGATCCCAGAGGTTGCTGTAGCAATCGGCAAACACTGCGACCGTGCCATAGGGTTCGTGGCGCGGTTCTTCGATGAAGCGGACGCCTTTGGCTGACAACCGGGCGTGATCACCGGCAAAATCGTCGGTTTTCAGGAAAAAACTTACCCTGCCTGCCGTCTGGTTGCCGATCGCCGCCGTTTCGGCGACGCCGTCGGCGCGTGCCAGCAGGAGCGCGGCCCCATCTCCGCCCGGCGGGCGCACTACCACCCAGCGCTTGGTCGCCTCCAAAGGGGTATCGGCGACAAGCTCAAAGCCCATGATTCCACAGTAAAAATCGAGCGCCCGATCGTAGTCGTCAACGACCAGCGTGACCAGAAATAGGGAACGGATCGACATCGAAACACACCTTGTTTTGTCGTGGCGGGTACAGGTCTTCGACGCTTACTGCCCGCCATGTCAAGGAACTCGAAGCAACCATAAGGTTAACGCAGTTTAACCCCTGAGGCAGACAAATCCCACTTTGGGGCAAATTCCTCCATACTGAGGTCACTTTTCGGAAAGAAATACTCCCCCACCAAGTCGACCCCAGTCGGTCGTGAGTATTTTCCGAGGTTTACCCGTATGCGCATCTTTTACCGCGTCGCGCTGTCCTGCTTCATGACGCTCTGCCTAACGCTGTCCGCGACCGCACAAGCCGCCGAAAAAGGCGAGAAACGCCGCAGCAGTTCTTTCAAACACGACTACTCTGCTTACTATACTGTCCAGCGCGTCAGCGTTCGGACCAACTGCTTTCCCGAGAAGCTGGGTGCCATCCTTGCCCATATCGCCAAGGAAACCGGCAAGAAGCCGATGGTGACCTCCGGCCACCGTCCGCGCTCTGGCACATCACAGCACAGCCATTGCTATGCCGCCGACATTCGCGTTCCCGGCGTTGCCGAAAAGAGGGTGCTTGCGGCAGCAGCGAGCGCCCCGGGCATCGGCGGCATCGGCCGTTACTGCAACGGCATCGTGCATGTGGATGTCGGCCCGCGACGCGCCTGGGCGCATTGCGGCAAAGGTGGAAAAGGTGGCAAGGGCAGCCTTGCAAGCCTGAAGCGCCGCGGAAAGTCCTGAGATCAGGACTCCGCCGGTGGTGGGACAGCAGACTTTGGCTTCCGCTTGATGTTTCGCCTGATCATGCCGAGATCGGCACCGCCGATCGCAAACGCGCAGGCGAAATAGACGACCATTGCAATGCCCAGAAGGCAGGCCAGAGCCAGCACCTGGGTCAACAGATGCGAGCCCGGTTGCAGCCATGGGCTGGCATAGGGAAGCGCATAAAACAGCGCCGCCGCCATGACCCCTGTCGCGACCAGCAAAAGGGCGGTACGCCGGGCAAGCGCCCATTCCCAGACGAGATCACCCCGCCAGACCAACGTCGAGAATAGCAGGATCGTGTTGATCCATCCCGCCGCGGCTTCCGCCGTCGCGATGCCGCGTTCGGCGATCATCGGAAACAGCGTGATGGCGAGGCCCGAGTTGATGACGACCGACACCATGGTGAAGCGCATGGGCGTCTTTGTATCCTCGCGGGCATAAAAGCCTGGCTGCAGCGCCTTGATCAGCACGAAACCCGGAAGACCGATGCCGTAGATGGCAAGGATCGAGGCGACGACGGCGGTGTTTTCCGCCGAGAACGCACCGCGCTCGTAAAGCACGCGGATGATAGCATCCGACAGGATCCACAGACCGGCAGCAGCAGGAAGCGTCAGGAACAGCACGAATTCGATCGAGCGGTTCTGGATGTTGCCGGCTTCCTTGACGTGGCCGCCCTTCAGCGCCCGCGACAATTCTGGAAGAAGCACGACGCCGACGGCAACGCCGACGACACCGAGCGGCAGCTGGTAGATGCGGTCGGCATATTGCAGGGCAGCGATTGCGCCTTCCTTGCCCGACGCAATCGCCTGGCCGATGATCTGGTTGATTTGGGTAATGCCGCCGGTGATTGCGGCCGGAACCGCGAGCCAGAGCAGGCGCTTGACGTTGGGCGTCATCTTCGGCCGGCGAAAGCCGATATTGATGCCCGCGTGGCGCACGCCCACGTAGACGACGCCAAGCTGCAACACGCCCGCAACCAGCACGCTCCACGACAGATACCAGGCGATTTCGCGCGGATCGGCGCCAACCCAGAGGCCGTAGAGAAGCGCTGCGATCATCACCACGTTCAAGAACACCGGCGCGATGGCGGCGGCAAAGAAATGATGCAGCGAGTTGAGCATGCCGCTCATCATCGCCGTCAGCGACATGCACATGAGATAAGGGAACATGACGACAGCCATGCGCACCGTCAGCGCGGTCTTTTCCGCGTCATCGGCAAAGCCCGGGGCAATGACCCACCGCACCAGCCAGGGCATGGCCAGCTGCATTGCGATGGTGATGATCAGCAGCGCAGAAAACAGGACGCCGAAGACCTCTTCGGAAAACCGCTTGGCACCATCGACGCCGTTCGCCTCGATTTCCTTGGAAAACAGTGGAACGAAAGCGGCGTTGAAGGCGCCTTCGGCAAACAGACGGCGAAACAGGTTGGGAAACCGGAAGGCGGCGTAAAACACGTCTGCCATCGGCCCCGTGCCAAGGGCCGCCGCCATGAAGGTTTCACGGGCGAAACCGAAAATGCGGCTGCCGAGCGTTGCGCCGCCGACGGTTGCGAATTTTCTGGCGAGGCTCATCGGGCTTGGCTCATCGTCTTGCGCTCATGCTTGGGGAAGCTGGGATTGTTCATGTTCTACCTGTGCATTGGCGTGCGTCATCCGTCCGGCGCCCTGCCCCACTGTTTCTGTGGCGCAAAAGAGCGGACCGAACGAAGCACCCGTTCAGCAGGGATAGCACCGGTGTCGTGTTTCAGACACCGACTTTCGACTTCCGCGGCAAGACATTTGCTCCGTCGGCGGCAGCCGGCTGGGGCGCGACGATACCATCCGGCATGGCTTCCTGAAGCTCGTCTTCCTGTTCCGCCATGACCGCCTTCAGCCGGGTGATGATATTGCCCTGGCGGTTCTCATTGGTCACCTTGTGGCCGACGAGATCGGTGACGTAGAACGTATCGATCACCTTTTCACCAAACGTGGTGATCCGCGCCGACTGGATATCCAGCGAGAGATCGGCAAGGGCCGCGGTGATTTCCGCAAGCAGACCGGTCCGGTCGAGGCATTCAACCTCGACGACGGTGAACTTGTTGGAAAGCCCGTTGGAGATGATCGCGGACGGCGGGATATCGAAGGCCTTGTTCTTGTTCTTCTTGGCTTTCGCGCGGATGGCGATGACTTCCGGCAGTCGCTTCTTGCCGGCGAGCACGTCTTCGATCATCCGTCCGATCGTGCCGCCACGGCGCATCTCGTCGTCATCGACCGCAAATTCCCGGTTGATGTGGATCGTATCGAGCGCACGGCCATCGGAGGTGGTGAAGATCTGCGCATCGGCGATGTTGGCACCGGCGGCCGCGCAGGCGCCTGCGATGATCGATAGAAGACGCGGATGGTCGGGGGCGAGAACGGTGATTTCGGTGATCGCCCGAAAACTGTCGGTGCGCACCATGGTGGCGAGCGGCTTGCCGGCTTTGTCGGTTTCGCGGATGAAGCTTGCGTGGCGGACCTGGTCCTCGACGGGTACTGAGAGGAGATACGGCTGGTAATGGAGCTTCACCAGCGCCTCGCGGTCCTGCTGACTCCAGTCGGACAGGGCGTTGGCGAGATCTTCCTCCGCCACCTTTGCCCGTTCCTTGCCGGATGCTTCGGAAAAGCCGCCGGAGAGACGCAGTTCCGTTTCATAGTAGAGGGTGCGCAGAAGCTGGCCCTTCCAGCCGTTCCAGACACCCGGGCCGACGGCGCGGATATCGCAGATGGTCAGCACCAGCAGCAGCTTCAAGCGATCCAGCGACCGGACTTTTTCGGCAAAGTCAGCGATGGTCTTGCGATCATGCAGATCGCGGGTCTGCGCCGTCATCGACATGATCAGGTGTTGTTCCACCAGCCATACGACGAGTTCTGTCTGCTTGGCGTTGAGACCGAGACGCGGGCAGAGTTTGCGCGCGATTCGGGCGCCGGCGATCGAATGATCCTCCTGGCGGCCCTTGGCGATGTCGTGGATCAGAACTGCGACGTAGAGCGCCGCGCGCTCCTCGATCGTCGGCATCAGCTTGTTGGCGAGCGGATGCATGTCCGCCGCTCGGCCGTGATCGATCTCCGACAGCGCATCGACCGAGCGGATCAGGTGCTCGTCGACCGTATAGTGGTGATACATGTTGAACTGCATCATCGCCACGACCTTGCCGAATTCGGGAATGAAGCGGCCGAGCACGCCGGCCTCGTTCATTCGCCGCAGCATCAGGCCGGGATCCCGCCTAGAGGTGAGGATGGAGAGAAAGAGGCGGTTCGCCTCGTCGTCTTCGCGCAGGGCACTGTCGATAAGCGAAAGCGATCGGGTGATGCTTTTCAGCGCGTCAGGATGCAGTTCCAACCCGGTCAGGTCCGCCACGTGGAAGAAGCGGATCAGGCTGACCGGATCGCGCTTGAAGACGCCCGGATCAGCCAGCGTGATGCGACCGCGGTCCTCCACGAATTCGACGGAGCCGGCGATCTTGTGCAGCCGTTTGGTGAAGCGCGAGATGACGCGCTGGGTGAGGCCCGGTGCGGCCTTCGCCTGCTGGTCCTCCAGCGCTGCGCAAAGAATGCGGGTAAGATCGCCGACGTTCTTCGCGACCAGGAAATAGTGCTTCATGAAGCGTTCGACGGAGGAGAGGCCAGGCCGCGCGTTGTAACCGAGGCTTGCCGCGATATCGCGCTGAATGTCGAACGACAGACGTTCCTCTGCCTTGCCCGTCAGAAAATGCATCTGGCAGCGCACCGCCCAGAGAAAGTCGTCGGCCTTTTCGAAGGACCGTGCCTCTTCGCGCGAGAGGACGCCGAGCTTGACGAGTTCGGTCGTTTCGCGGACGCGGTAGTAATATTTGGCGATCCAGAACAGCGTGTGCAGGTCGCGCAGGCCGCCCTTGCCCTCCTTGACGTTGGGCTCGACCAGATAACGTGTGTCGCCCGCCTTCTTGTGGCGCTGGTCGCGCTCGGCAAGTTTGGCGGCGACGAATTCCGGACCGGTGCCGGCAACGACTTCCAGATCGAAGCGCGACATCAGCTGATTGACCAGCGCGCCGCTGCCGCAGATCGGGCGGCATTCGAGAATGGCGGTGCGGATCGTCATGTCGGTTTTCGACAGGCGAATGCATTCCTCCACCGTGCGGGTGGCATGGCCGACCTTGAAGCCCATGTCCCACAGGAGATAGAGCAGGAATTCCACCGCCTTGCGCATGGCATCGGAATTCTTTTCGGGCAGCAGGAAAAGAAGATCGATATCGGACCCTGGCGCGAGCGTGCCGCGGCCGTAACCGCCGGTGGCGGCAACGGCGATCTCGCGGCCTTCCGGATAGAGGCTCTCGGTGATGGTTTCATTGAGGACGCAGATCAGCTGGTCCTGGATCCAGGATATGCGGCGGGCGCAGCGAAGACCGCTGCCATCCTGGCTCAGCAGTTCGCGTGCCTTTTCGCGACCGTCGACACTGGCCTGCCGCAGGATCGGCAGGAGAGCTGCCCGCGATTCCAGCAGCGGCCGATCCTTGGTTCCGAGCGCCTCGCGGCATTCCGTCTGCAGGCCGGCGACGTCCATCAGTTCGGAAAAATCGATATCGTGACGATGATCTTGTCTTGTTGCTTGCTTGGCCATGTCTTCCTGCCGGTGCCCGCCCTCTCCATTCCCGATGGAGACGACGACGGATTTCGGGCACCTCCCCTAAAGCGTTCCCAGGTCCCTGCGGCCCTGCCCCATACGCTTTAGCTCATTTTTGTTGCGCAGCCGTTACCGCAGAGCGCTCCGCATGTGAGCAGCGTGCTTACCACGGTTACGGCTTGACGGCGCCAAGTTGTTTGTTCGCGACCGGAACGTCAAGCCCGATATTGCCCGGGTCTGCGATAGACTTCGATCCGCTGCGCCACTGACGCGGGCTCATGCCGGTGATGCGGCGAAACTCGCGGTTGAAGTTCGACTTGGTCGAAAACCCGACATCGAACATGATGACCGTCGCCGGCCGGTTGGTTTCGCGAAGCTGCAGACATGCTTCCGCGATCCGGCGTCTGTTGACGAACTGCGAGATATTGAGGCCGGTTGCGCGGTTGATGGCAACTGACAGATCCCGCGCAGGCACGCCCGCTTTGCGGGCCAGTTTTGCAAGACTGAGGTTTTCGTCGCGGTAGAGACCGTCCCGATCCAAAGCCTCTGTCGCGCGCGCGACGAGACCCTCATCCTGTGGATTGGCCTCATTTGCCTTCCCGTTCGGCAGCGGGCCTTCTCCTGCTTCCGGCGCAAGATAGTAGATGCCGGTCACCACGAGAACGACGATGTTGATCGCCGTCAGGACAAGCGGAATGTCGTCCCTCCCGTTGAACGTTGTGTAGATCGAGAGGGCAGCATCGCTGACTGCGAAAAACAGCATCAGCGCGGCCGTCATTCTTGCGGCCCGCAGGGCGGGACGCATTCGCTGAAGGCTGGCTTCGACCATGAGATCGGAACCTTCCGAACGGGTCAGCCGCCAGAGGGCGACGCCGTAAAAGAGAAAGATCACCAGCAGGAGCGGATCGACCAGGATCGGTGCGAAGAAGACCGAAGTGCCGACGCAAAACGGTGCGGCGAGGTGGCGCCAGGATGCAGATCGCCCGCCGCCGGAAAGCGACTGGAAGGCGAGAAATGCGAGCGGCGGCATGACGGAGGCGGTGACCGGCTGAACCGGTGCGAGTGCCGTTATGCCGTAGCCGAAATGAAGGCCGACGACCAAGCCTTGGGCCGCATAGAGAACGACAAATGCGACGAAGTAGCGACGGCTTCCCGGCACGTCGACGCCTTTGAGGCTGTGATAGAGCGCAAGGGCAAAGACGATACCGACCAGAAACGGCAAAGGGATAGAGAGCACTGCAGTGACCCCGGCGGTAAATGGCCTGAAACATGTTTGAGGTCCGACCATATCACGATCGAGGTCGAAAGGCAGGCAGATACAGGCGCAAGGGTGGTGCCGTTCACAACCCCGATGGAGATTTCCATGGCCCTGCCCCTACCCCGCCTTCGCCTTGCAACCCTTGCCCTGATCGGTTTCGGCTATTCCGCAACCGCCTTGCCGGCCCTCGCCTTCGAGGCGGGAACCCAGTGGATCCAGATCAATCCGTCGCACCGAACCCAGCCCGAGAGGGTGCTGATCACCTATCCAGCAAAGGCCGACGGCGACCCTTATACGCTCGGTGCCGATGCTCTGTGGGTCGGCGTGCCTGCTCGCCGCAATGCCACGCCTGTGCAGGAGAAGTTTCCGCTGGTCATTCTGAGCCATGGCTCGGGCGGCAATGCAGCGGGGCTGGGCTGGCTTTCGACAGAACTCGCGCGCAACGGCTTCATCGTTGCGGCACCCAATCATATCCATTCGACCTCAGGCGATTCCATTCCGGTGGAAAGCTTCAAGATCTGGGAGCGGGCACAGGATGTTTCAGCTCTGATCGATACACTGACGACGAGCGCCACCTGGAGCGCGCTTGTCGACAAGGAGCGGATCGGCGGCATCGGCTTTTCGCTTGGGGGCAACACGATGATGCTGACCGCCGGTGTCCGCGCGTCGCTTCAGACCTTTGTCACCCATTGCGCGGAGGCAGGCGGCAGGGATGCGGGCTGCAACTGGTTTCAGAAGGGCGGGGTGGATTTTTCCCAAGTCGATCGGGAGGCATTCGAAGGTGGTTATGGCGACAAGCGCGTTTCAGCGGTGATTGCGGTCGATCCGGGTTTTGCCATGGCTTACCAGAACGAAAGTCTTGCCGGCATCGATAGACCAATGCTTTTCATCAACCTCGGCGAAGGCGACGGCATCATGTCCGGCACCAACGCCCAGTCGCTGGCGGTCGATATTCCGGAGGCCAACTACGCGCTAGTTCCCGGCGCAAACCATTTCTCGTTCCTCAGCATCTGCAACGCGAATGGAGCAGAATTGCTGAAGCAGTATGAGGATGATCCGGTTTGCGATGAGGTGAGCGACATCCCACGCGAAAAGCTGCATCAGCAGATCTTCTTCAATATTGCCGTCTTTCTTCGCAGAACGCTGCTGGAACGCTAAGCGCTCAGCCGACGGCAGGACGGAGGCCTTCCGACAGGGCCTCCTTCACCGCGAGTTCCGCCATGGCGAGCGTTGCTTCGCGGGTTCTGGCGGCGGCGATAAAGCGGCCGTTGTGGCAGAACGTGGCGCCTTCGACGCCGGATGCGGCTTCCAGATCTGCATTGGTGAGGCCGGCCCATGCGGCGGGGAGATCGGCGCGCAGTTCGAAACCGTCATCGGCGCGGCGGATGCCGGTGACGCACCAGTCCTTGTCGCGCGGGTGGACGACGAAGAGAAGCTGATCGGCGCCGGCCTTCAGGATGGCGGGGCGGAACGGCATGCCCATCGGCAATTCGAGAATGCGCCCCTCGCCGGCCTTGGCAATGGCGTCCAGAACCAGCGTCTCTGCCCGCAGCTTTGCGGCGCGCTGGGAAATGCCGGCTTCGACAAAGGCGCGGGCGATGACGAGCGCTGCATGGAAGGCACGGTCATCGGCGCCTTCGTCCTTTTCGTCGAAGGCGGGCTTCAACGTTTCAAGAAGCGACGGCAGTGTCAGGCCGGCCATCGGACCTGCGACCGAGGGGCTGAGCGCGCCATTGTCCATCAGGTCGATGGGCAGTACGAACTTGGTATCGAAGGCTGCGTGCACGGCCTCGACATGCGCTTCCGGAACGCCGAAGGCGAGCAGGTAATCGCGGCCGTAGTGCTTCCAGATCAGGCCGAAGGAACTGAACGGCGCACCGTCTTCGCGCAAGGGCGCACCGCGCTGGTGATGATCGAAAATCTGCGCCTGCGCGTCGAAGGAGCCGCCGACGTCGTAGATGATGCGGTCGCCACCCGGCGTGATCCATTCGGGCGCCCGGCTGCGGACGATGCGTGCATCGGGGAACAGCCGCGTCAGGATGACACTGGACAGGAGTTCGTCGGCATGGAAGCCACCGGAATGGGTGACGAGATAATCTGGAGTCATGCCGCGATCAGCCTTTTCTTTCAATGGAAAGAATCAGATAGCCGGAGCGGAGGGCCTTCTCAAGCGCTGAGGTGTGGTTTCGGGAGAATGCGTCAGGAAATTGCAGTAATTTCGAGTTCATGACCGTTTACAGTCACGACATCGCCGACCGACTTGCCCAGAAGCGCACTTGCAACGGGAGAAACGTAGGAGATCGAACCTTCCTTCGGATCGGCCTCATCCTCGCCGACGATGCGATAAGCCTGCTCGCGGCCGTCGTCACGGCTGAAGCGCACCGTGTTGCCGAAGGCGACGACTTCAGTCGAAACCGGTGCAGGCACTAGCTGAGCGCTGTGCAGCCTCTCGGCGAAGTAGCGGAGGTCGCGCGCGGGACCTGCGGCCTGGCGGCGGCGCTCGTTGACGTCCTCAACCGTGTTGGCCGCGTCAAAAGCCTCCTTTGCGGTACGAAGCTGCGCCTCTAGCGCCTTCAGGCCGGCCTCGGTGACGAGGTTGGGATGCGACGAGACAGGCCTGTCCGGCAGCTGGGTTTCCGCTGCGGTTTCGGCACTTTCTTCCTTCACGAAGGCGACGCTCACGTGCGTGTTCCTTTCAACTGAGATGCGGCCTTACTTGGCCGCAAGTTGCTTCTTCAACGCATATAGGGCGTCGAGCGCATCGCGCGGGCTCATTTCGTCCGGATTGATGGCTTTCAGCGTTTCCTCGACCTTTGACGGACCGCGCTTCATCTCATCTTTTCTCACCGCCACCTGGAATAGCGGCAGATCGTCGATGAGCTGGCTTGCGGGGTTCTTGCGATCGCTGTCCTCAAGCTTGGTCAGCACATCTCGGGCACGGGCGACAACGCTGTCGGGCAGGCCGGCAAGCCGTGCGACCTGGATACCGTAGGAGCGATCGGCAGCACCGGGTCCGACTTCATGCAGGAAGATGACCTCGCCGTCCCATTCCTTGACCTTCATCGTGGCATTGGAAAGGCGGTTGAGCTTTTCCGAGAGCACGGTGAGTTCGTGGAAATGGGTGGCGAACAGCCCACGGCAGCGGTTGCTTTCGTGCAGGTGCTCGACTGCGGCCCAGGCAATCGACAGGCCGTCGAAGGTTGCCGTGCCGCGGCCGATCTCATCCAGGATGACCAGCGAACGGTCCGTCGCCTGGTTGAGGATCGCTGCCGTCTCGACCATTTCGACCATGAAGGTGGAACGGCCGCGGGCAAGATCGTCGGAGGCTCCGACGCGGGAAAACAGGCGATCGACGATGCCGATATGGGCGGACGCGGCGGGAACGAAGGACCCCATCTGGGCGAGGATGGCAATCAGCGCGTTCTGGCGCAGAAACGTCGATTTACCGCCCATGTTGGGACCGGTCAGAAGCCACAGGGCACCGAACTCGTCGGTTCCGGCAGGCGAAAGATCGCATTCGTTGGCGATGAACGGGCCTGATGACTGACGGCGCAGCGCCTGCTCGACCACCGGGTGGCGACCGCCTTCGATCGCGAACATGCGCGACGCATCGACTGCCGGGCGGCGGTAGTCCCACTCCTCGGCAAGCATCGCAAGGCCGGCTGCAACATCCACGATGGCAAGCGCGCGGGCGCCGGCCTTGATGGCTTCGGCTTCGGCGGTCACGGCCTCGACCATGAGACGGAAGGCTTCGAGCTCGATCGTTAGCGCCCGGTCGGCGGCGTTGGCGATGCGGCTTTCGAGATCGGCCAGTTCGGTCGTGGTGAAGCGCATCGCATTCGCCATGGTCTGGCGATGGATGAAGCGCGCCTTGCCCTCTGGCGTATCGGTCATCGGGCCGGCATTGCCAGCGGTCACCTCGATGAAATAGCCGAGCACGTTGTTGTGCTTGATCTTGAGCGACTTGATACCGGTCTCTTCGGCATATTGCAGCTGCAGCCCGGCGATGACCTTGCGCGACTGATCGCGCAGTGCGCGTACCTCGTCCAGTTCGGCACGTGCACCATCCGCAAGAAAGCCGCCATCGCGCTTGAGAAGCGGAAGGTCTTCCGCAAGTGTGGTGCCAAGCAGGGTTTCGAGTTCCCCCGGCAGCATCTTCAGATCATCGAGCGCTTCCGACAGTTCCTGCGGCAGCATGGCACCACTGAGGAAGCTTGCAACGCCACGCGCTGCTTCAAGGCCAGCAAGGATCGCGCCGAGATCACGCGGGCCGCCGCGATCGAGCGCCAGACGTGACAAAGCGCGCGGCATATCCGGCACGTGTTTCAGCGAGGAGCGCAGATCCGAACACAGGCCCGGCTCGTCCCCGAGGAAGGAGACGGAATCGAGCCTTCGGTTGATGCGGTCCGGATCCGTCAGCGGCGACATCAGCCGTTCGGCCAGAAGCCTTGCACCGCCGCCGGTGACGGTTCGGTCGATCGCTTTCAGGAGCGTGCCTTCGCGCTCGCCTGACAAGGTTTTCGTCAGTTCCAGATTGCCGCGGGTGGCTGGATCGATGAACAGCGTCGAGGCGCCGCTTTCGCGCTCCGGCCGGCCGAGCGGCGGGCGCTCCGCCATCTGGGTCTTTTCCACATAGGCGATGGCAGCTGCGGCCGCTGCCATTTCAGCGCGGGAAAACGTGCCGAAGCCATCTAGCGTGCCGACGCCGAAATAGCGCGCGATGCGGCCTTCCGAGGTGGCGCTGTCGAACAGGACCGAAGGCTGCGGCACAGCGACGCGGCCAAGCACGTCGAAGACCGGCTTCAGTTCCGCATCGTGAAACATCGTATCCGGCATGATCAGTTCGCGCGGCTCGATCCGCAGGATGTCGGCCAGCAGGCGCGACGGCTCGGTTTCCGCCAGCCGGAAGACGCCGGTGGAGATATCGATCCAGGCAAGCGCCATCAGCGGTTCGGCAGCGCCCTTGATGCGGGCAAGCGTCATCAGGTAGTTGGATTCCGAAGCGACGAGCAGCTTTTCTTCGGTGATCGTGCCGGGCGTGACGAGACGCACGACATCGCGTTTGACGACCGACTTGGAGCCGCGTTTCTTCGCTTCCGCCGGGTCTTCCACCTGTTCGCAAACGGCAACGCGGAAGCCGAGCATGATCAGCCGCTGCAGATAGTCATCCGCTGCATGCACGGGTACGCCGCACATCGGAATGTCCTGCCCCATATGCTGGCCTCGCCTGGTCAGCGTAATGCCGAGCGCGCGCGAGGCATCGATCGCATCCTCGAAGAACAGCTCGTAAAAATCGCCCATCCGATAGAACAGCAGCGATCCGGGATTGTTGGCCTTGATCTCGATGAACTGTTCCATCATCGGCGTTGCCGACGCGCGGCTTTCCTCCGAAGCCAGCTGGTCGGTCGTCAGGGCATCGAGCGTAGGTCTTTGAAAATGGGTCACGGCACCAATGTTTGTTGCGCAGATTTATTGTTGCGTCTGGAAAGAGGCGACACTATCGGTGATGACCCTTGAATTACAACATCCCCCGCGACCTCGAGGGGCGCTGCCCACAAAAAGCTGGAGAGGCCAATGCCTGCAAACGACAAGACGCCGGAAAAGAACACGCGCAACAGAGCGTCGGTGACCGAGCAGGAAGCGCTTGATTTCCACTCGCAGGGCCGTCCCGGCAAGCTCGAGATCACCCCGACAAAGCCGATGGCGACGCAGCGCGACCTATCGCTTGCCTATTCGCCTGGCGTCGCCGTGCCGGTTCTGGCGATCGCCGCCGACCCTTCCAAGGCCTATGACTATACGACGCGCGGCAACATGGTGGCCGTGATTTCCAACGGCACGGCAATCCTCGGTCTCGGCAATCTCGGTGCGCTGGCATCGAAGCCCGTCATGGAAGGCAAGTCTGTCCTGTTCAAGCGGTTTGCCGATGTGGACAGTATCGATCTCGAGGTCGATACGGAAAATGTCGACGAGTTCATCAACTGCGTGCGCTATCTCGGCCCGTCCTTCGGCGGCATCAACCTTGAGGATATCAAGGCGCCGGAATGCTTTATCATCGAGAGCCGTCTGCGCGAGCTGATGGACATCCCCGTCTTCCATGACGACCAGCACGGCACGGCGATCATTGCCGCCGCCGGTCTCATCAACGCGCTGGAACTGACCGGCCGCGACCTCAAGACCACGAAGCTGGTGTGCAATGGCGCCGGTGCTGCCGCGATCGCCTGTATCGAACTGATCAAGGCGATGGGGTTCAACCCTGCCAACATCATTCTGTGCGACACCAAGGGCATGATCTACCAGGGCCGCACCGAGGGTATGAACCAGTGGAAGAGCGCGCACGCCGTGAAGTCCGACAGCCGGACGCTGGAAGAGGCGATGAAGGGTGCCGACGTGGTGTTCGGTCTTTCCCAGAAGGGTGCGTTTACCGAAGCGATGATCCGCTCAATGGCCGACAAGCCGATCATTTTCGCGATGGCCAATCCCGATCCGGAAATCACGCCGGAAGAAGTGGCGCGGATCCGCGACGACGCGATCATGGCGACCGGCCGCTCGGACTATCCGAACCAGGTCAACAACGTGCTGGGCTTTCCCTACATCTTCCGCGGTGCGCTCGATGTGCGGGCCCGGCAGATCAACGATGCGATGAAGATTGCCGCAGCACAGGCGCTGGCCGATCTTGCCCGAGAGGACGTGCCTGATGACGTGGCTGCCGCCTATCAGGGCAACCGCCCGCGTTTCGGGCCGCAATACATCATTCCCGTGCCGTTCGATCCGCGGCTGATCTCGGCCATTCCCGTCGCCGTCGCGAGAGCCGCGATGGAAAGCGGGGCAGCGCGCCGCGACATCACCGACCTTGACGCCTATGGTCGCGAGCTTTCCGCCCGCCGCGACCCGATCGCTGCAACGACGCAAGGGATCTACGACAGGGTTCGCCGCTTCCCCAAGCGCGTGGTGTTTGCCGAAGCCGAAGAAGAGCAGGTCATGCGTGCCGCGATCTCCTTCTGCAGCCAGGGTCTCGGCACTGCGATCCTGCTCGGCCGCGACGATGTGATCCGCGAGACGGCGGAAAAGGCCGGTATCGACCTCGAACGTCCCGGCATCGAGATCATCAATGCGCGCATTTCCAAGCGCGTCGATACCTATATCGACTTCCTCTACGCCCGCCTGCAGCGCCAGGGACTGCTTCTGCGTGACGTGCAGCGGCTGATCCACCACGACCGCAACCATTTTGCCGCGACCATGGTGGCCGTGGGCGATGCGGATGCGATGGTAACCGGCACGACGCGCAATTATGCGACCGCTCTTTCCGACGTGCGCCGCTGCATCGACGACAAGCCCGGACACAGGGTGATCGGCGTGTCGATCGTGGTGGCCCGCGGCCGCACGATCTTTGTGGCGGATACCGCCGTCCACGACATGCCGACTGCCGAGCAGATCGCCGACATCGCCGTGGAAGCCGCGCGCGTCGCCAAGCGCATGGGCTACGAGTCCCGCGTGGCGCTGCTTGCCTATTCCACCTTCGGCCAGCCAATCGGCGAGCGCTCCGAGCGTGTCCGCGAGGCGGTGAAGATCCTCGACGGGCGCCGGGTGGATTTCGAGTATGACGGCGAGATGGGTGCCGATGTGGCGCTCAATGCCAGCCGCATGGAGCAGTATCCGTTCTGCCGCCTCTCGGGCACCGCCAACGTGCTTGTCATGCCGGCCATTCATTCGGCCTCGATCGCCACCCGCATGCTGCAGGAGATCGGCGCATCGACGCTGATCGGGCCGCTTCTGGTCGGTTTGGATAAATCGGTGCAGATCACCCAGATGGGCGCGAAGGACTCCGAAATCGTCAACATGGCGGCGATTGCGGCCTATAACGCGGGGTCCTGAGAGACCCCGCGCCGACGCTTTTGTTGAAAGCTTCAGCCGATCGGATTAGGGTGTTTCATCTGGTCCGATCGGAGTTCCCGTTTCATGAAGACCGTCAGCATTCAGGAAGCCGAAGAAAACCTGTCGCAGCTTGTCGATGAAGCCGCGAACGGGGAACCGTTCGTGATCGCCAGGGCGGGCAAGCCGCTGGTGACGGTGGTTGCTGTCGATGAGGCGGCCGCACCCGAGGTGACCGGGCCCAGGAAACGGCGGATCGGATTCCTTAAAGGTCAGTTCTTCATTCCGGAAGACATGGATAAGGCGCTGGACGAAGAGATCGAGGATCTGTTCTACGGCGCACGCGATTGAGGCTGTTGCCGGATTCCCATCTTCTGATCTGGCTTGTCGCCGCGTCCGAACGCTTGCCATCCTCGGTGCACGACATGGTGGGTCGCTACTGCGGACCGACCAGGCTCCAAATCTAGAGCGCTCTAGTTCGCGAAGCGACCGGCGTCGGCGCCGAAGTAGTTGATGTAGCGGCCGGAGATCGATGCGATCGGTAGCACGATCAGCACATCCGTGGTGTTGAAAGCCTGATCGACGACGGCTCCCATTCCGATCATGGCGCCGAGGCGAAGGTAGCCCTTGACCAGCGGTGGCATGGCGGAAAGCGCTTGGCGCGGATTGATCGCCTCGGCCGGCATCAGATCCATGTTGCGATTGAGATCAGGCAATGCGTGGACCATCCACTCGTCCTTCACCAGCGCATTGTGATGGAGGAAGGACAGCGCCAGCGCGTGTTCTTCCGGACGCACGCCGGGGAAAGAGGCGCAGCCGAACATGGCATTGACACCATGCTTCAGCGCATAGGCCCAGTTGCCCTGCCAGAGCAGTTCGACGGTGCGTTTGGTGCGGTATTCGGGCAGCACGCAGGAGCGGCCGAGTTCCATGAACTGCTTGTCGGGATGGCGGGCGAGAAGTGGCGCGATATCGAACTCGGACGTCGAATAAAACCCGCCATTCGCCTCAGCGACGCTCTGGCGCAGAAGCCGGTAGGTTCCGACGATCTGGTCTTCGATTTCACCGTCTATCGCGTTGTCGACGACAAGCAGATGGTCGCAGATCGCATCGTAGCTATCGATATCCCGTCGAAGCCGCATCGCCTCGGGCTCAATCGTGGCGCCCATCTCCTCGACGAAGACGCGGTAGCGCACGGCCTGGGCGGCATCGATTTCGCGCAGGTTGCGGGCAAGCCGCGTTTCCAGCGTGCCGATGCGGCCGAACACATCGCTACCAACGCGGCTATTTGCCGGATCAGCAGCCGGGGCCTGCTTTGTCTCAGAGGTCAATGTGCGGTTCAGGAGTTCGATAGCCATGGTGATTCTTCCCGTACCGGTTGGATCACCCGCGTTTAAACATGCATCTGCAACAAGAGCGTGACAGATATCGTCACAATAGGAAGTGGTGCAAGGCCCGTCAACGCGACTGTCAGGACGTGCTGGAGGCCTGCGCAAAAAGGCGCAATTCCTCAATCAGAACAGCCGGATCGAGCGGCTTCTGAAGCACTTTGCAGGCGCCCTGATCGATGACTTTGCGCCGCGCCTCGCCGCGGCTCTCGGCTGTCAGCACCATGACGGGAACCGGCTGCAGCGCGGTTCTGCAGGCGGCAGAGATGAGATCCATGATGTTGCCGCCGGGCATATGCATGTCGCAGAGAACGACATCCGGGCGGTTTTCGCCAAGGGCTTCGATGAGACTTCCGAAATCCTCCACGGAACGAACCGTGTGCCCTGCCTTGCGCAGAACCGCGGCGACCAGAAGCGCACTGACGGGATCGTCTTCTCCGAGAAGAATATCGAGGGCCGGACCGGCTTCCCGCTTGCGATCGACCGAGTTTGAATTTTCAGGGGCCGGCACGTCCATTACTGGGCGGTCGCGGGCGCCAAAACCACGCATGCGGCCACTGAGGACATCGACCAGCGATTTTTCGCGCAGCGGCCGGATCAGCCAGGCATCGAAATATTCCTGGGGTTGCGACGCCCTTTCCTCCGGATTGACCAGCAGAATACGGTGCAGCGGCGCGTGCGACGGTTCCCACGCGTAGTCGGAGGCCAGTCGGTGATCGACGATGAGATCGGTATAGGGCGAGCCTGTCGCTTTGGCCCGATCGATCAACAGCTGCACCTGGGCGGGATCGGACACATGCCTCCCACGGCCGCCGAGTGTTTCGATGCTGGAAACGGTCGCAAAGGCGGCCGGACCATCTGGCGCGAGCAGAAGCACGCGAGAGCCAAACAGCGAGCGGTTGCGAACGGCAGCACCGGCCGGCGCATCCTCGGCCAGACGCATGGGATAGCGGATAGTGAAAACGCTGCCATTGCCCTTGCGGCTGGAGACCGACAGCGAGCCGCCGAATTCGGCGAGGATGCGCGAGGCGATGCCGAGGCCGAGACCTGTGCCGCCGCTGCGCGTTTCCGCCGATCCTGCCTGTTCGAACGCACCGAAGATCCGGGTCTGCTCTTCCTCGGTCATGCCCGGGCCGGTATCAGCAACAGAAATCGCCACGGTCTCGTTCTCGATGAAGGCTCGAACCAGCACGCCGCCTGTGGTCGTGAACTTGACGGCGTTGCCGATGACGTTGAACAGAACCTGGCGAATGCGGGCAGGATCGAAGTCGAGAAGCTCCGGCACGGCGGCGGATACGGTGGCGGCGATCTCGATCCGTTTGCCATGGGCGCGGGGAGCGAGCATTTCCACGACACCTTCGATCAGCTGGCGCAGATCCGCTGCACGGTTGTTAAGACGGAACCGGCCGGCCTCCATCGTGGAATGATCCAGCAGATCTTCGACCAGTTGAGCCAGGGCGTAGCCGGACTGGCGGATACCGCTCAAGTAATTCTGCTGCTCCGCCGTCAGCTTCGTCTGACCCAAGAGGTGGGTCATCCCAAGAATGCCGTTCAGTGGCGTTCGCAGCTCATGGACGACGTTGGCGATCTGCGGAGAGCCCGAGACGTCGGCAGCAATGGCCTGTGGGCGGCGCCATTTGAGGATTTTTGTGAAGAGTGCGCGAAGAGCGCCTGGATGTCTCTGGACGTTCGCCGCGACCGGCTGCTCCGGCGTGCGGGGCACTCCATTCCATGCGGCGTCGTCAGACCCGTCCTTCGGCGCGAGCGACGTGAAGGCCTGTGAGATACGGTTCTGTATTTCGGCGATGTCGCGCATGCGGAAAGACTACCTGAGGTTTCCTTCCGAATTCTTAGAGCAATCCGGTAAAATTATGCCGAACGTCTAATTTCGCATTTTCCGCCGAGAAAAATTACTTCTGCTCATCTACGGATGCGGCTGCCTTCGGTCCGAACAACTCATCGGCAATGACCAGACCTGCGCCGACGGTGATGAAACTGTCCGCGAGATTGAACACGGCAAACGACCAGGTGGCGGTGTAAAACAGGATGTAATCCACCACGTGCCCGTAAACGATGCCATCGATCAGATTGCCGATCGCGCCAGCGATGATCATCGCATAGCCGAGATGGGCAAACGGCCGGTCCTTGGGCGTGCGGCGCCAGAGCCACAGCACGAAGGCGACGATGACAAGGCGCATGCCGATGATGAACTCGCGCTCCATGCCGGACAGAAGCGAGAAGGCTACGCCCATATTATAGGTGCGGTAGAGCGCCAAAAACGGAATGACCGGCACCATCTGCTCCAGCGGCAGCGAATTTTCGACGGCGATCTTGATCGCCTGGTCGAGCAGCACGGCAATGATGATGAAGATGACCGCACTGATGGGTCGAGACAGGAGACCAACGCGGGCGGTCATTATTTATCCTCCAGCGTCAGCAGATGGCGGCGGGCTTCAAACAGCATGACTGCCGTCGCGACCGCGAGATTGAGCGAGTCCGCCCTGCCCTGCTGCGGAATTTTGACTGTGCGATCGGCGGCGCGGGCAAGGCTGTCCGGCAGGCCGGACTGCTCGTTGCCCATCAGGAGAACGACCGGTTTGCGGGTATAGTCCGCCGTGCGATAATCGGTGGCGCCGGCCAGATGGGTGGCGATGACGCTTACGCCCGCTCCCTTTTGCCAGTTCAGGAATTCTTCCGCCGAGCAGCGGATGACCGGCATCGCAAAAATCGAGCCCATCGTGGCGCGCACGGTTTCCAGCGAGAACGGGTCGGTGCTTTCCCCGACCAGAAGCACGGCGGAGGCGCCAGCGGCATCGGCCGTGCGGATGATCGTGCCGAGATTGCCCGGATCGCGGACGCGGTCGAGCGCGACAAATGTCTGGTCGCTCTGCGGCCTCAGATCGGCAAGCCGCGCCCAGCGCTGCTCGAAAATGCCGACCACCATCTGCGGATTGTCGCGGCGCGTGATCGAGGACAGAACCTTTTCGCTGACTTCGAGCACGAGCCCGCCATCTGCCACGGTCTTTGCCGCGACCTGCTCGACCAGCGGCTTGGCCTTGGCAGCCTTGGCATAGACGAGCGTGCGGATCGACCAGCCAAGTTCCAGCGCATCGATGACCAGTTTCAGCCCTTCCGCCATGAAGGCACCGGCTTCTTCCCGGTGCTTCTTGTCGGTGAGAAGCTTGATGTCCTTGATGATGGGGTTGGCGAGCGAGGTGACTTCCTTCACCTGCCCGACGCGCCGTGGCCCGTTTCTGTGAAAATTATCGCTCATGCGGGTACCCAACGGCTGAAAAGAGAGGTGGAAAGCGCGCGGCCACGGACTTTGCCGTCAAGGCCCGCTTCCCGGATGACGAGTTCGCCCGATTCCACAACGCCATCTGCGCCGCGCATGGTTTCGCGCATCAGTTCATGGATGGAATAGAAGCTGGCGCGGATCGAATAGGCCGTCAGCACCAACCCGACCGCCTTGGGCGACAGGAGCTGCCGGCAGACATCGAGCATCAGCGGCAAATGGTCGAACAGATGCCAGACCTCGCCATTCGGACCGCGGCCGAATTTCGGCGGATCGGTGAGAATGATGTCGTAGGTGTTGGCGCGGCGTTCCTCGCGCAGGATAAACTTCATCGCGTCTTCGCAGATCCAGCGGATCGGTGCCTTTTCGAGACGCGACAAGGACTGGTTCTCGCGACCCCAGCCGATCGCCTTTTTCGACGCATCGACATGGGTGACTTCGGCACCGGCGGCTGCCGCCACGAGCGAGGCGACGCCGGTATAGCCGAACAGGTTGAGCACTTTCAGGGTGCGCCCGGCCTTGGCGGCTTCCTCGACGCGTTCCTTCATCCACTCCCAGTGGACGATCTGTTCCGGAAACACGCCGACATGGCGAAATGCGGTAAAGCGGCCGTGGAAATCGATACCGAGAAGGGCGAGAGGCCAGGTTTCCCCGAGCACTTGTGATGGGAAGCGCCAACGGCCCATGCCGTCTTCATCCGTGTCGCCGGTGAAGATTGCGTCGGCATTTTCCCAGATGTCGTCGGCAAGCGTCGGCTGCCACAGGGCCTGGGCTTCCGGGCGCACGACGCGGTAATCGCCGTATTGCTCAAGCTTCAGGCCGCGGCCGGTGTCGATCAGGTGGAAATCGCCAGCGCCCGACGATTCCAGAATGATCGGCACGCGTTCGGCTGGCAGATCGCCGCTGCGGGCAAGAAGCGGACGCGTTTCGACCGGTACGTGCGGTTGTGCCTGTGGCCTGTCAGGACGGCGCGACTGGGTGGTTTGCGCTTCGGCCCGACCTTCGGAACGCGCGGCCTGGGGGCCGGTCGACCTGATACGGGTTGCGGCAACGGCCGGACGGCTGCCCGCTTCGCTGCGGCGCTTGTCCGGGCTTTTGGCAGGCGACTTGGCGGCGCCCTTGGCTGCTGGCTTCTCCGGGCGCTTGCCGGTCGGCCGCCTTTCCTTGTTCTTCACTGCGATCATCCGCTCGGGTTCTTGTCTTTCGCAGCAGATAGCATCTGTGCCGCGTTCTTCAAAGCCGGCAATAGCGTCAGATCTGTTTTCGCGCGCTTCGACGCCTATCTAATCAGCGAAACGGGAGATCGAGATGGATATCGAAGGGCAGGAACGGATCGCGGCGCCGCGGGACATCGTGTGGCGGGCGCTGAACGATGCCGAAACCATCCGCCAGTGCATTCCCGGTTGCGAGCGTCTGGAGTGGATTTCGGACAACGAACTTGCCGCCAGTATCAAGGTTCGCTTTAGCCTGATCTCGCTCGGCCTTGCCGGCACGATCAAGCTTTCGAACATTGAGGCGGGAGAGAGCTACACGCTCTCGGCCGAGGGTCAGGGAAGCATTGCGGGCTTTGCCAAGGGCGCGGCTGACGTGCGGCTTGAGGAAGACGGGACTGAGACCGTGCTGCATTACATCGCGCGTGCGCAAACCGGAGGGCGTATCTCGCAGCTCGGATCCAAGCTCGTGCGGTCGACAACCGAGAAGCTGGCAGCAAAATTCTTTGCGGATTTCAACGCAGCGGTCATCGCCAAGACGGCGGAGGCCAGAACCGAGGGGGTCTGACCGCGGGTCGTTATCTGGCTGGAAGCGCGGCGTTGCTGACCGGGGCGGGAACAACGGCCTGGTTGGCCGGGGCGGGAACGACTGACGGCGACGGCCTGGTCGCGGCAGTGTTCTCCTTTTGCAGTCGGACGGCTTCGCGCGCTTCGATCCGCGCCTGTCGGCGATGTTTGCCCTGGCTCCACCAGGTCACGAACGAGCCGAGCGCCATCCCGAACAGGACGGCCAGGAACAGCAGCAGAAACAGCGGCGCCGTCAGCGACAACAGGCTGTCTTCCGGACGGAAGGGATTGAGCGCGAGCGTGACGCTTTGACGGTTGGCGACGGCCAGCACGATCAAAACGATGCCGAGGGGCACAAAGATCACGAGGCTCACGATCCTCTTGAACTTGGTCATGGTTTTCTCCCGGCAAGTGACAATCGAACGATGGACCGCCGGTCATTGCTGCCGGCGTCCAGTGCAGAATAGAGGGCGGCGTCATGCTTTCAAGTGTGACGCCCGACCTTCGAGGCGATCAATCGTCCTCGTCGGCAAGATCCGGGTTGAGGCGCTCGCGCAATTCCTTGCCCGTTTTGAAGAAGGGCACCCACTTCTCCTCGACAAAGACGCTTTCGCCTGTGCGCGGATTGCGGCCGGAGCGCGACGGACGGTTCTTCACCGAAAAGGCGCCGAAGCCACGCAGCTCGACCCGGTTACCTCCGGCGAGAGCATCAGTGATCTCGTCGAGGACCGCATTGACGATATTCTCGACGTCACGATGGTAGAGATGCGGATTGCGCGCTGCAACGATCTGCACCAGTTCAGATTTGATCACTTCTGCCCCCTGAAAAAAGTTAGGTGCCCCCTGAAAAAATTAGGCTTTCAGTCGCTTCCAACCTGCCAAACGGAAACCAGACCGTCAAGGAACAACTTGTCAGAGCCGAAGATCCGAAGCGCTGCGGGGGAAAGCTGGTCGCCCAGTCCGGTCATGCGGAAAAACTGCGACACAGCGCTGGCGAACCAGAATGAGGAGGAGGACTTGCCATCCTTCCACTCGACCTCGGGCAGGCTTTTGGCCACGCCGCGGGTCTCCAGATAGGCGCGGACCTCGTCTTCGCCGCCGAGTTCATCGACCAGCTTGACGGCAAGCGCCTGACGGCCCGTAAAGATCGTGCCGTCGGCGAGTTTGAGAACTTCCTCGCGCGGCATGTTGCGGCGATCGGCGACAAGGTCGACGAACCAGGCATAGCTGTCCATCACCATGTTGCGGATCATCGTCTTGGCTTCTTCGCTGGCAGGATGGAAGGGCGATGGCTCGGCCTTCAGCGGCGCCGACTTGATCTCTTCCAGCGATACGCCGATCTTTTTCAGCGCTTCATCGACCTGCGGATACTGGAAAATGACGCCGATCGAGCCGGTGATGGAGCTTTCGCCGGCGACGATATGATCGCCAGCAGATGCAATCATGTAGCCGGCGGATGCGGCAAGGGTGCGGACCTGCGAGACGACGGGCTTGGTTTGCGCGATATGGCGGATGGCCTTGAAGATGCGCTCGCCGCCATAGGTCGTTCCGCCCGGAGAATTGATCGAGACGATGAGCGCCTTTGCCTGGCTGCTTTCGGCGATCTTCTCCAATCGCTCCAGCAATTCCCTGTCGTCAAAGATCATGCCTGAGATATCGACGCGGGCGACGTGCGCGACCGCGGAGTTGCCACTGGCGCCGACCGTAACCCGATACAGCGCGAAACCGATGCCGACGAGAAACACAAGGGCCGCAACCCGCCAGAAACTCAGTTTCCGACGCAACTGGCGCCGTTCAGCAATCCCCATCTGATCCATTCTCAATCCTCATAGCGAGCCAGCCCAAATAGGGTCCGGCTTTTTGTTTCAAGCGGGCATATCACGTTTTTATGTTGTCCATTATTGTTTGTTGAACGATAAAAACCATATTGAGGCCGCAGGTGAACAACTAGCGCCGCTTACGTCGATCTCAACGCAGGCGGCCCAGTCATCTTTACGACAAATCTTGCCGGAAAGGACCGGACGAGCAGAATGCTGCAGCATATCCGCAACCCAGCCCTGGCCGGCGCTTCCCGTGCGATCGGGCAGTCGCCCGACGATATCTATCAGTCGGCACTTGCCCATTCCGCAAGGGTGCGCAAGCTCAAGATATTCCTGCCGATCAGTGCAGCCATCATCTCCGCCGCCTTTATCGGGGTGGCGATCGTGCGCGCCTATCTGCCGGAAAACCTGTCGATCGAAAGCGCGCGCATCGAAAATGGCAAGATCGTCATGGAACGGCCCGCGATTTCCGGCCGCAACAGCGACGGCATCAGCTATTCGATGATTGCCAACCGCGCATTGCAGGATATCCAGAACCCGAACATGATCAGCCTCGAAAACGTCAAGGCGGCCGTGCCGATCAATGACGAGGTCGTTGCGCGTGTCACGGCCGCCGGAGCCGACTTCGATCGTGGCGCCGACAAGCTGGATCTGACCAAACCATTCGACGTTAATTTGTCCAACGGGATTACTGCGCGCTTCCAATCCGCCCGCCTCGATATACCGGGTGGATTGATGGATACGCCGGACCCGGTCAAAATCTCCATGGACGCGGGTTCCATTGTTGCGAACTCCCTGAAGATAACGGATAAGGGACACACAATCACCCTGATCGGCAAGGTTCAGGTCGACCTCGACCCTGCCCGCATCCGCAACCAAGGCAAATAGGGCACGGCCGCAATGACGAATCGACTCTTTCGTATCTCTTCCGCCGTGATGGCCACCGGACTCGTGTTCGGCCTTGCCTTCAGCGCGACCGCCCAGACCACCAGCAGCAAGATGGAAGGCTTGAAGCTTTCCAACGATGCGCCGATCCAGATCCAGAGCGACCAGCTGGAAATCAAGGATCAGGAAAAACGTGCCTTCTTCACCGGCAATGTGCAGGTGGTGCAGGGTACGACCACGATGAAGGCCGGCAAGATGACCGTGCTTTACAAAGGTGAAGGCGCTTCGGTGACCTCCGGCAGCACCGACATCGACAAGATCTTTCTCGACGACACCGTTTTCCTCACCTCGGGCACTCAGCAGGCGACCGCCGAAAAGGGCGAGTTCGACATGACCTCGCAGACCTTCGTGCTTTCCGGCAAGCAAGTGGTGCTTTCCGAAGGCGCCAACGTGTTTCGCGGCTGCAAGCTGACCGTGCAGATGGCGACCGGACAGGCGAAGCTCGATTCCTGCGGTGGCCGCGTGGAAATTATGCTCGACCCGAAGTCGCGGCCTAAGCAATAGAAATCCAAGCCCTTGAAAATACCTTTCCTCTCCAACCGGTCTGCCGACCGGTCGCCCGTGACCGAACCTTTCATTGCACGCGACAAGGCGCGCTATGAGGGTACGCTGGTGGCGCATGGTCTTTCCAAGACCTATGACACGCGGCGCGTGGTGAACGGCGTATCGCTGGTCGTTCGCAAGGGCGAGGCTGTCGGCCTGCTCGGACCGAACGGCGCCGGCAAGACGACGTGTTTCTACATGATCACCGGGCTTGTGCCTGTCGATGAGGGCATGATTGCCATCAATGGCAACGAGGTGACGCATATGCCGATGTATCGGCGCGCGCGTCTCGGCGTCGGCTACCTGCCCCAGGAAGCCTCGATCTTTCGCGGACTGTCCGTCGAAGACAACATTCGCGCCGTTCTGGAAGTGCACGAACCGAACCGCGACAAGCGCGAAGCGAAGCTCGACGAGTTGCTGGAAGAATTCCACATCAGCCAGTTGCGCAAGTCCGCGGCTGTCGCGTTGTCGGGTGGCGAACGGCGTCGCCTCGAGATCGCCCGCGCGCTGGCGACCGACCCTGCCTTCATGCTGTTGGACGAGCCGTTTGCCGGTGTCGACCCGATTTCCGTTTCCGACATCCAGAACCTGGTTCGCCACTTGACGGCGCGCGGTATCGGGGTACTGATAACGGATCACAACGTCCGCGAAACGCTTGGTCTCATCGATCGCGCCTACATTATTCACGCAGGCGAAGTCCTGACGCATGGCAGGGCCGACGATATCGTCAACAATCCGGATGTTCGTCGTCTTTACCTTGGCGACAAGTTCAGCCTCTGAGGCCAGAAAGAATCCACTTTCCCGCTTCGTGCCGCTTGACCAAATCTATCAAAAAAGCAATTCTTGTGCCAGTTGAAGGATGGCGCCGATAATCTCGGTGTCTCCCTCTCGACTATCGTGCGATGACCGCATGATTTTAAGGAGATCACGGGAGTTTCGCGTCCGCCATGGGGTTATCTGCCAGTCTTTTTCTGCGACAGAGCCAATCGCTGGTGATGACACCGCAGCTGATGCAGTCCATTCAGCTGCTGCAGATGACGCATTTTGAACTCAACCAGTTCATCGCGCAGGAAGTCGAGAAAAATCCGCTGCTCGAAATAGCGGCAGGCGACGGCGATGGTGATGCGGATTTAGGCGGGCTTGATCCCCGCGATCTGGAATTTTCCGGTTCGCGCGAGGATGACGGACCGTTCGAAGGCCAATCGGCGGCGCAAGCCGATGTCGGCTCCCTCGACTGGTATGAGAGCGCAACCCGCGACGGCACGGCCAAGCTTGGCGATCACCTCGATGCCAGCCTTGAAAACGTGTTTCCCGACGACGCACCGGCACAGCGGCCGGACGCGCCCGAACTTCTCGGCCAGTGGAAATCGATGCCCGGCGGCGATGCCGGCGAGGACTACGACCTCGACGATTTCGTTGCGGGTCAGGTGACCCTGCGCGATCATCTCGGACAACAGCTGCCTTTCGTGGTGACCACCCCGGGCGACCGGTTGATCGCCCAGGACCTGCTCGACCAGTTGGACGATGCCGGCTATTTCCAGGGCGACATCGAAGAGGTCGCGGCCCGTCTCGGCAAGGCGCCGGAGGCGGTAGAGGCCGTTCTCATTCAGCTGCAAACCTTCGATCCACCCGGGGTATTTTGCCGTAGCCTGAGCGAATGCCTGGCGATCCAGCTGCGCCAGAACGACCGGCTGGACCCGGCCATGGCAGCGCTGATCGATCACCTCGATCTTCTCGCCAAGCGTGACTTTGCGTCTCTGCGCAAGATCTGCGGCGTGGACGACGAAGATCTGATCGACATGATGGCTGAAATCCGCAAGCTCAACCCGAAGCCGGGTGCAGGCTTCGAGGGCGGGTTCTCGCAGTCTATCTCACCTGATGTCGTGGTCCGGCCATCGCTTGATGGTGGATGGAACGTCGAACTCAATCCCGATACCCTGCCGCGCGTTTTGGTCAACCAGACCTATTTCAACACGGTCTCCAAACACTGCCCGAAGAACGGCGAAGATCACAATTTTCTGTCGGACTGCATGCAGACGGCGAACTGGCTCGCCCGCAGCCTCGACCAGCGCGCCAAGACGATCATGAAAGTGGCAAGCGAGATCGTACGCCAGCAGGATGCCTTCCTGCTGCACGGCGTCGATCACCTGCGACCGCTCAACCTGAAGACGGTGGCAGAGGCCATCAAGATGCACGAATCCACCGTCAGCCGCGTCACCTCCAACAAGTATGTGCTGACGCCACGCGGCCTGTTCGAACTGAAATACTTCTTCACAGTGTCGATCGGCTCGGCGGAAGAAGGTGGAGACACCCATTCGGCCGAATCGGTGCGGCATCGCATCCGGTTGTTGATTTCTCAGGAGCTGCCGAGTGCCGTCCTGTCGGATGACGACATTGTCATCAGCCTCAAACAGGGCGGTGTCGAACTTGCGCGCCGGACGGTGGCGAAATATCGCGAGGCGATGAACATTCCGTCATCGGTGCAACGCAGGCGGGAAAAGCGCGCCATCGCGAAACTGGCAGCGTTCTAGCCTCACATATCGAGGGCAGTCATAGGCGACCCGGTATTCGCCACACGTGCCGCACAGATTGACATTCCGTTAATGGCAGTTTAGAGACCCGCCGCAACCTGACCGGGCGACACGGGATCTAAACCAATTCCCAAACCAATTTGGCCCTGCCATTCGTGAACCGCTTGGATCAAGAGGCCGGTTGGCGTAGACTGGAACATGCAAGTCACGACAATAAGGAGTAACTCCATGAGTGTGCGTGTATCCGGTAAACATATGGAAATCGGCGACTCGTTTCGACAGAAGATCGAGGACCACATCGGCGGTGCAGTGACCAAATACTTCGACGGGGGGTATTCGGGTCAGGTGATCGTCGAGAAGTCCGGCTCGCGTTTTTCGGCAGACTGCAAGGTGCATCTCGATACCGGGATCGTCCTGCATGCGGCCGGAGAAGCGAATGATCCACAGGCAAGTTTCGATGCTGCAGCGGAGCGGATCGAAAAACGCCTTCGTCGCTACAAGCGTCGACTGAAGGACCATCACGCCGGCAATCACGCGAACGGTTTTTCCGAAGTGGCTTACACGGTCATGGACCGTGTACCGGATGAAGAAGACGACGTGCCAGACGATTTCGCACCGACCATCGTTGCGGAAAGCACGAAGCAGTTGATGACCATGTCCGTTGCGACCGCCGTGATGGCGCTCGACATGACGGACGAACCGGTCCTGTTGTTCCGCAGCCCTGGAAAGGAGCTGAACATCGTGTACCGGCGCAATGACGGAAATATCGGTTGGATCGATTCCACCGGTATGAAGAACTAAAAACTCTCGGGAGAGCGCCTTTGGCGCTCTCTTCGCCCTTCGCGGCAAAAGGATGATAAGAATGGCTTTGGCGGATTTGCTGCAGCAAGATGCGATTGTTCCTGCCCTTAAAGTGACCTCCAAGAAGCAGCTTCTTCAGGAACTTGCTGTGAAAGCGGCCAAGCTGACGGGTGTTCCCGAGCGGGAGATCTTCGATGTCATCCTGCAACGGGAGCGGCTGGGGTCGACGGGCGTTGGCCACGGCATTGCCATCCCACATGGCAAGCTCAGCAGCATATCGTCCATCAAGGGCGTGTTCGCCCGCCTGGAATCGCCGATCGACTTCGAAGCGCTTGATGACGAGCCGGTCGATCTTGTCTTCCTGCTACTCGCCCCAGAGGGCGCCGGCGCCGACCACCTGAAGGCGCTTTCGCGTATTGCCCGCGTATTGCGCGATCAGGATCTCGTCGCCAAGCTTCGCAAGACCGATTCCGCGTCGGCAATCTACGCCTTTCTGAATGCAGAACAGGCAAACCACGCCGCCTGAGGCGGCTCTATACTCCTTTTCTATAGAGTAAAGCCGCCCGTTCGCCCTCGAATGGAGCGGCTAATCTTGTTTTCGAGCCCTCTTTAGAATTGCCTTTTGTCAAATACGCCACATGTCTTTCCCGTTGAAGGAGATAGACATGAATGACGACATACGTGCCAGGATCGCTGCGAATGACAGACTGCTCAAGGCGGTCATCATCCTGCTGGCGATCAAGGATCCCCATCTTCTCGATGAGCTCGATGCAATCTTCAAAATTGCCGATGGTCAGGAGGGACTGATCGGCGATGCGGACAAGAAGACCCGAGCCCATCTCAATTCGGAACTGGCCCTGATCCGTTCCCTGGCGCATGTTTCGCTGGATACGACGCACTGATCCTTACCCGCGGTCGCCAAACGCAAATGGGCGCCCGAGGCGCCCATTTTTCTTGGAAAGGCTCTAAGGAGCTCAGTCCTTCTTGTCTTCAGCCGCCGCTGCTTCAACCTTCGGGCCGCCCTTGGCGACGCCGACCATGGCCGGGCGCAAGACGCGTTCGCCAATAATGAAGCCGGCCTGGACGACCTGCATGACAGTGTTGTTGGGTACGTCCGCATTCGGGATCTCGAACATGGCCTGATGGAAGTTCGGATCGAACTTCTCGCCTTCGGCATCGATCTTCTTGACGCCGTGCCGCTCGAGTGTCGACAGCATGCCACGCTCGGTCATTTCGACGCCTTCAAGCAGGCTCGTCAGCGTCGCATCGGCTCCGGCACGCTTGTCTGCCGGAACAGTGTCGAGCGCGCGGCGCAGATTGTCCGAGACCGCCAGCATGTCGCGGGCAAAGCCCGAGACGGCGTAGGACTTGGCATCCTTTACTTCACGCTCGGTGCGACGGCGAAGGTTGTCCATCTCTGCAGCAAGCCGCATGAAACGGTCGCGCAAATCGGAATTTTCAGCCTTGAGCACATCGATCGGATCGGGCTCCTGCGCGAAGAAGGCTTCCCCTGCGCTCTGATCGGCGGCGTCTTCGAGAGCGGATGCCACGGCTTCCGCCGTGTTTTCGACAGCAGCTGCGTCAGGTCCGTTCTTCTTGGTTTCGTCGGTCATGACGGTCTCCGGTGCGTATTGGAATCTGGAAGGGTGGTTGCGCCCGATATCGAGGTTCGGGGCGAAAAAATCAAGGCCTTGGGAACATCCTAGCGGGATAGCCTTGCAAGCAGCTGCGCCGTGTAATCCACCATGGGCACGATGCGCGAGTAATTCAGCCGGGTTGGGCCGATCACGCCGACCGCGCCGACGATGCGTTCCTCGCCGTCACGATAGGGCGCAACGATGAGCGAGGAGCCGGACAGAGAGAACAGTTTGTTTTCCGAACCGATGAAGATCCGAACGCCCGGTCCCTTTTCGGCAAGGTCGAGGATCTCGATCAGGCTGTCCTTCTTTTCGAGATCGTCAAACAGCAGACGCAGCCGATCGAGATCGCTGACATCAGCCAGACCTTCCAAGAGGTTTGCCCGGCCGCGCACGATGAGCTGGCCCGGCTTTCCGTCTTCCTGATCGCCGGACCAGAAGGCGAGACCTCGCTCCACCAGATCATGCGACAGCGTGTGAAGCTCGCTTGCGACCTGTTCCTTCAGCATTTTCATCTGGCCGCGAAATTCCGGCAGCGTCTGGCCGGCCAGATGCGCGTTGAGGAAATTTGCGGCCTCGCCAAGCTGCGACGAGGTTACGCCGGCCGGCAGATCGATGATGCGGTTCTCCACCTGGTTATGATCGCCAACGAGGACGGCGAGCGCCTTGGTCGGCTCTAGGCGGATGAACTCGACATGTTTGAGGACCGGATCGTTCTTGGCGGTGATGACAATGCCAGCACCACGCGAGACGCCAGACAGCATCAGGCTTGCATCGGCCATCAAGTTTTCGAGCGTCTGATCGCGATCCGGCGGACGGATCTGCCGGTCGATGCTGGCGCGGTCTTCTTCCGAGAGATTGCCGACCTGCATGAAGGCATCGACAAAGAACCGCAGCCCTGTCTGGGTCGGCATGCGGCCTGCACTGATATGCGGCGAGTAGATGAGGCCGAGCTCTTCCAGATCGCTCATGACATTGCGCACGGAGGCTGGCGACAGCGACATGGGCAGAAGTCGCGACAGATTGCGCGAACCGACCGGCTCGCCGGATTCCAGATAGCTTTCCACGATGCGGCGAAAGATTTCCCGCGAACGATCATCAAGCACGGAGCCGTTGTCGCGACCCGTCAGTCCCGGAAATACCATTGGCCCCTTTACCATGCTGCTGATCTCATCTCCCAGATATAGTCGCTCACTTGCGCATCCGCAAAAGGGAAATTCTTTGCAAATGACGGCTCCGAGCCTTAGAAGGCGGAAACAATAATCCAGGGAGTGACGGATGCGGCCTTCAGGCAGACAGACAAATCAGATGCGCAAGATCTCGTTCGAGCGCAATTTCTCCAAGCATGCCGAGGGCTCCTGTCTCGTCAAGTTCGGCGATACCCATGTTCTGTGCACCGCAAGCCTTGAAGAAAAGACGCCGCCGTGGCTGCGCAATTCCGGCAAGGGCTGGGTCACCGCCGAATACGGAATGCTGCCGCGCGCCACCGGCGACCGGATGAAGCGCGAGGCTGCGACCGGCAAGCAGGGTGGCCGTACCCAGGAAATCCAGCGCCTGATCGGCCGTTCGCTGCGCGCCGTGGTCGACCTTTCCGCGCTTGGTGAAAAGCAGATCACCATCGACTGCGACGTGATCCAGGCCGATGGCGGCACCCGCACGGCGGCCATCACCGGTGGCTGGCTGGCGCTGTACGATTGCCTGAAATGGATGGACACCCGCTCGATGATCAAGCTCGACAAGGTTCTGAAAGACCATGTCGCGGCGATCTCGTGCGGCATCTTTGCAAGCCAGCCGGTCATCGATCTCGACTATCTCGAAGATTCGGCCGCCGAGACAGACGCGAATTTCGTCATGACGGGTAGCGGCGGCATCGTCGAGATTCAGGGCACGGCCGAGGGTGCTCCCTTCAGCCAGGAGGAATTCCTCAACCTTCTGTCGCTGGCACAGGACGGCACCCGGGAACTGGTAGCTCTGCAGAAGCAGGCGATCGGCGGCTGATTTCAACGCTGGCTGATCCAAGAGTTGCGAGGGGCAGTCTTCCTTTCCGGAGAGACTACCTCTCGATCGAACCTCCTCCCCCGCCTTCATGGCGGGGCAGCATCAGACAAGGGAGCCACTGTTTTGATCGACGGCATTCTCGAAACAGCGCTCTATGTCGATGATCTCGATGCGGCGGAAGCATTTTACGGTGAACTGCTCGGGCTTGAACGGGTGTTGCGGGCCGGCGATCGCCACGTGTTTTACCGATGCGGACCCGGCATCCTCCTAATCTTCAATCGCGCCGAGACGCTGAAGCCGCCGCCTGATGATGCGCTGCCGGTTCCGCCGCATGGCACGGCAGGCGCGGGGCATGTGTGCTTTCGTATGGGAGGCCCGGCGATTGACAGAATGGCAGAAAAGCTCAACAAGGCGGGCATCGTGATTGAAAGCGATTTTCGCTGGCCAACCGGCGCCCGATCCCTCTATTTCCGCGACCCGGCCGGCAACAGTCTGGAATGCGCAGAGCCGAGGCTCTGGAATCTATAGGAACCTTCATGCGCAAGCTTGAGACGAAAACGATCGTCGTTGCCAGCCACAATGCCGGCAAGATCCGTGAGATTGCCGAATTGATCGGTCCGTTCGGCTTTTCGGCAAAGTCCGCAGCCGAACTGAAGTTCGAGGAACCGGACGAGACCGGCACGACATTCGAGGAAAATGCGGCGATCAAGGCGCTTGCGTCTGCCAAGGCGTCCGGCCTGCCCGCCCTTTCCGACGACAGCGGCATCGTCATCGATGCGCTGGACGGTGCTCCCGGTGTCTATACCGCCAACTGGGCCGAGCGCGAGGATGGCAGCCGTGATTTCGCGATGGCGATGCAGAAGGTGGAAGACGCGCTGCAGGAAAAGGGTGCGACCACGCCCGACAAGCGCAGCTGCCGTTTTGTGAGCGTTCTCTGCCTTGCCTGGCCGGATGGCCACACCGAACTCTTCCGCGGCGATGTCGAGGGCGTTGTCGCCTGGCCGCCGCGGGGTGATGCCGGGTTCGGTTACGACCCGATCTTCCAGCCGGAAGGCCATAAGACCACGTTTGGTGAAATGACCAGCAAGGAAAAGCACGGCTGGAAGCCCGGCGATGAAGATGCGCTTTCGCACCGGGCGCGTGCCTTCAAGCTGTTCGTTGAAACCTGCCTGGAGGCCTGATCCCCATTGAACGCCGTCGCTCCCCTTTTTCCCGGCATGCTGCTACCCGACACGGGTGAGCCGGGCTTCGGCGTTTACGTGCACTGGCCGTTTTGCGCGGCCAAATGCCCCTATTGCGATTTCAACAGCCATGTCCGCCACCAGCCCGTGGATCAGCTCCGCTACACCGCCGCGTTTCTGAAAGAGATGGAAACGATGCGGAAGATGAGCGGGCCGAAGACGGTCACGAGCATCTTTCTGGGCGGCGGTACGCCTTCGCTGATGGATCCTTCAACCGTCGGGGCGATCCTCAACGGGATCGCGCAGCACTGGCATGTGCCTGACGGGATCGAGATCACGATGGAGGCCAATCCTTCCAGCGTCGAGGCTGAGCGCTTTCGCGGCTATAGGGCTGCCGGCATCAACCGGGTCTCGATGGGCGTGCAGGCTCTCAACGATACGGATCTCAAATTCCTCGGCCGCCTGCATGACGTGGCAGACGCGCTGAAGGCGATCAAGCTGGCGCGCGAGATCTTTCCGCGCATGTCGTTCGACCTGATCTACGCCCGTCCCAAGCAGACCGTGGAGGCCTGGGAAGCGGAGCTGAAGCAGGCCATTTCCTATGCCGTCGATCACCTTTCCCTCTATCAGCTGACGATCGAGGAAGGCACGCCGTTCTACGGCCTGCACAAGGCCGGCAAACTGATCGTTCCAGATGATGAGCAGTCGGCGCTGCTCTACGAGGCGACGCAGGAGATCACGGCCGCGCATGGCATGCCGGCCTACGAGGTTTCCAACCACGCCAAGCCGGGTGCTGAAAGCCGGCACAACCTGACCTACTGGCGCTATGGCGACTATGCCGGCATCGGCCCCGGTGCGCATGGTCGCCTGACGCGGGGACGCGACAAGATCGCCACCGCCACCGAGCGACGTCCGGAGACGTGGCTGGACCAGGTCGAGACACAAGGCCACGGCATGGTCGACCAGGAACTGCTAGGCTTCGACGAGCAGGCGGACGAGTTGCTTCTGATGGGACTGCGCCTGACCGAAGGCGTCGACCTGGCGCGCTGGCAGGAGCTTTCCGGCCGCGATCCGGACCCGGTCCGCGAAGAGCGGCTTCTGGAACACGGCTTTATCGAGCGGCTGGGAAATTCCAGGCTGCGCTGCACGCCGTCCGGCATGCTGATCCTCGATGCTGTCGTTGCCGACCTCGCCTGCTGACTAGGCCTTCACCGCCGTCACATGCAGCCATTCGGTCGGCCGGTCATCATAGCCGCTGCCGTCGTTCGTGCTTATCTCGAGCGATGACCACGTGACGGTCCTGTAGGCCTGTTCGAGCCAGGGCCGCGACGGGTTGTTGTAATAGCGACCGATCGCATCCGTCATCTCTTCCTCGCCGGTCTTATAGCTTGCGTAGAAAATGCCGCCAGGGCGCAGCGCCCGGTGGATGCGGGCAAGGATATCGGCGAGATCATTTCTCGGCGTGTGCAAAAGGCAGGCATTGGCCCAGACGCCACTATAGGCAGCAACGCTGTCGATATCCCCGAAGCGCAGTAGCGCGACTCTACGCCCCAGACGGCGCGAGGCTTGCTCTGCCATTTCCGCAACGCCATCCGTCGGGGTGACGTCAAAGCCGCGTTCAATCATGAAACCGCTGTCGCGGCCATTGCCGCAGCCAAGTTCCAGAACTCGGTCACCCGGAGAGAGGCGGGAGAGAAATGCTTCCAGCCGGATCTCGTTCGCCTTTTCCCGATAACCGGCATAGGCCTTCGCATTGTCGGCGTAGAAGCGGAGGGTCTGATCGTGTTCCGCCATGGCTCTTACTTCTGAGACAGGAGAAGCTTGGTGCCGAAGCCGACGAAGACGGTGGCAACGCCGAGGTCGATCTTCTGCTTGGCCTTGAGATAGGCGCTCGCTACCCGCGGATGGGTGATCAGGCCGACCAGAAACGTATAGTAACAGGCCGAAACCGCGACCATGACAGCGATTGCCGCTAGCCCGTAGAGAAACGGCGTGCCCGCCGGCATGGTAGCGGCAAACAGCGAGGCAACGAAGAGAGCCGATTTCGGGTTGGCGAGGTTGGTCGCAAGCCCCAGTCGGTAAGCCTTCCTCAGCGGTATCTCGCGTTCTGTGGGGGCAAATTCGGGTGTTGTCCGGGCCTTCCGGACATCCATGAAGACGCGCAGGCCGAGCCATACGAGATAAAGACCGCCGACGATCTTCAGCGCGACATAGGCGAAAGGGGCTGCCTGAAACAGGGCATTGATCCCGAGCCAGCCCGCAAAGCCCCACAGGCATGTTCCGGTAATCGTTCCCATGGCTGCCGTAATGGCAACCCTGCGAGGTGCTGTGAGGCAATAGCGGATCACCAGCAGCGTGTTTGGCCCGGGGGTAATGCAGGCGACAGCCCAGATGGTCGCCACGGATAAAAGAAACACGACACGCTCCTCGCACACCAGAAAGATTGGTGTGCGCCAGAAGCCAAATCCCGTCAACGCCCGGACAAACAAAAACCGGCTCTCATCCGATGGGTAAGAGCCGGCTTCGGTCGGTCAGTCGATGATCACAGATTGTTTTCGTTGATCAGGCGCTTCAGAAGCTCGACCTCGTGGCTGAGCTTGCTGTCGCCCGAGATCAGGTCCTCGATCTTGCGAACCGCATGCAGCACGGTCGTATGGTCGCGGCCACCAAACCGACGGCCGATTTCCGGGAAGGAGCGCGGCGTCATGGTTTTCGAGAGGTACATGGCGACCTGGCGCGGCTTGACGATGACGCGGGTGCGGCGGTTGGAGACCAGTTCCTGCCGCGAGACGTTGTAATGGCGTGCCACGACGCGCTGGATATCCTCGATCCGGACGCGCCTTGCTTCCCCGGCGCCGACCAGATGGGCGAGAAGCTCGTCGACGCGCTCGATCGAGAGGTTCGGCTCAAACGAGCGACGGAACAGCAGCTGGTTGAACGCGCCTTCCAGTTCGCGACCGGTGCTGACGACGCTGCGTGCGACGTGATCGAGAATTTCGTGCGGGATATCGAGCGATGGATCATCCTGCTGGGCAGCCGCGAGACGACCTTTGAGCATTTCCATGCGCATATCGTAATCCGGCGTCTCGACCTCGATGGCCACGCCGCCCTGCAGACGCGAGCGAACCCGCGGATCGAGCGATTCCAGCTCCCAAGGGGCGCGGTCGGCAGCAACCACGACCTGCTTGGCGCTGTCGAGCAGCATGTTGAGCAGATGGCAGAATTCGTTCTGGATCATCTTGCCCTGCAGGAACTGCATGTCGTCGATGATCAACAGATCGATATGGCGCAGGCTGTCCTTGAGCGTCAGGGCATCATTGTCGCGGATCGCGGTTGCGAAACGCCACATGAAATATTCGGCGGTGAGATAGACCACGCGCGGCATGCGGGGGCTGCCGACGGCGGCGTTGGCGATGGCCTGAAGAAGGTGGGTCTTGCCGAGACCGACACCGGAATGAATAAACAGCGGGTTGAAACGCACGGCACCGGCACCGGCTTCCGCAATCGTCTTGGCAGCGGCAAGCGCCACGCGGTTCGAGGCGCCTTCAACGAACGTGTCGAACGTATAACGGCTGTCGAGTGGCGAACCGAACAACGGGCCGGGCTGCGAGGACTGGCGAACCGGGGTGGACGCGGCCGTCGGGAACGTGGCGATTTTGCCGATCTCACGCGGTGCAGACGGGCGTTGCGACGCGACAGGTGCCGGGGCATCCGAGCCAATGACGCCGTCCTGGACATCCGATACCGGCTTTGCAGCGCGGGTTGCCGTGCGGACCAGGATCTCCACCTTGAGGATCTCGGCATCTTCCGCCTGGAAGATCGACGTGATCAGATCAAGATAACGGTTGTTGATCCAAGACTTCAGAAACGTCGTGGGCACCGTGAGCCTGACGACACTCTTCGAGACGGTGTGAAGCTTAAGTCTTGCAAACCAGCTTGCGTAAACATCCTGGCCGACCTGTGCTTTAAGACGCACACTGAACCGCTCGAAAAGAGCATCATGCTTCATAACTGGTGTTTCCCCTGCCGCCTGTGCGCAAACGGAATCAAACGCCTGTCGTGCATTGCCCCCGTTGCCGGTTGCACGAGCCGATACGTTATTCATTTGCATTATTCGCCGCCTTTTCCATAGGAGCCCGGCGGTTCTGTTTCCCGCCAGGACACATTCTTTTTAACTACGTCCGACAGCCCGTCTCCGCGAGGAAACGATGACTGCCCTTCCCCATCGATTAAAGTTCCAGGCCAACCGCCCGGACCATCAAAGATCGATCCGGATCACCTCGTCTGATCCAGACCTGCGGGAGCCAACCCGCAACTCAGCGCACGCTCCATCCTCGTTATGAAGAGCCGCTGACTTCCCACTGCCTTCTTCCGACTCCCCAGTCGGCCCCGTCACGCATAAGTTCAGCTGTTGCCGGAAAAGCCAATTTCCGGCTTGCAACCATCGGTTAAATAAGGAAACGAGAAAAACATCTCGCCGCAAGCTGCTTAAAGTCCCCGGGCCGCTCGGTGTCGAGCGGTTGTCGGCAGGCTCTAGGAGTGATCTCCATGCCTCTCGCTAAAAGCCATTTAGGCAGGATCAAATGGCAAGATCAATGATGAATTTTACGCAAAATCCGAGCGCGACCGTTGACTCTCCGGGTGCGATTTGAATGGCCGGAGGGTTGCGGAGAAGAATCCCAGTTGAATCAATGGGATTCAAAATCCATCTATTTCTGATGGTACGATTCAGAGAAAAAATAAAAAAAACCTTGACTCAGAAAGCAGGCGGCGGGTTGGCGGAATTGCCGCCATACTTGGGCAGACCTCTCATAAGCCTTTGTAATTCATCGGGAAAATCTGTCACGCACCTGACACGTAACCGTTACTGAGCCGGTTAACGAAGTGCAAAGGGCCGAGAATCACAAAAAGCCCGGTCGACCGACCAGGCTTTTGATGCATGCACGCTAAAGGTGATATTAGGCGGAGAGTGCCTTGACGCGAGCTGCCAGGCGCGAGACCTTGCGGGACGCCGTGTTGCTGTGAAGGACGCCCTTTGTTGCAGCGCGTGCGATTTCCGGCTGAGCTGCCTTCAGAGCAGCAGCAGCGACGGATACGTCACCCGTTGCGATCGCTTCTTCAACCTTGCGGATAAAGCCACGAACGCGCGAGCGGCGGGACTTGTTGACTGCGGTACGGCTAGCGATCTTGCGGGTCGCTTTTTTCGCCGAAGTTGTATTGGCCATATCATGCCTCTCTACGAATTCGAACCAAAACTCCGCCGTTGCCGCGTAGGTCCTGCGACCATCAATCCAGCAATTCGGGAGCAATAGAGGAAGCCGTCGATCAGGCTTTCCCAACTGTGGGCGGGCATATAACCGGTATAGCGCGCCTCGTCAACGCGGATTCGCATGAAGGGTGCTGCTGAATTTGCCGTTTGGCGAAGTCCCGCGTCCTTTTCGCGACCATAACCCCTCCCACTCTCCTTATAGGGACGCGCCTTCAAACATCGCCTGCAACGGCTGATCACTTCTGGCAGCGCGGGCAGTAGAAGGTGGAGCGGCCGGCTTGGGTGATACGAGCAACGGTGCCGCCGCAGCCCGGCGTGCGGCAGGGCTTATCCTCCTGGTCATAGACAGAGAAGGAATGCTGGAAATAGCCAAGCGAGCCGTCCGTCTGGATATGGTCGCGCAGAGACGAGCCGCCGGCTGCAATCGCATCGGCAATGACAGCGCGGATCGCTTCCGTCAGCAGCACCAGCTCCTTCTTCGGCCGGCCCTTGGGCGTGACGATGCTGCCCGCTGCCCTCTTCGGCGACAGGTGCGCGCGCCACAGCGCTTCGCAGACATAGATATTGCCGAGACCGGCGATCACGGTCTGATCGAGCAGCGTGCTCTTCAATGGCTGCGCCTTGCCGGAAAACCGCTTGCCGAGATACTCCGCATCGAGCGCGTTGCCGGTCGGCTCCGGACCGAGTTGCGCAAATGCCGGGTAGAGATCGAGCTCGCTGCGCTTTGCCAGATGCAGGAAGCCGAAACGGCGCGGATCATTATAGATGACCTTCAATGTCTCGTTGCCACGCTCCAGATGAAAGACGACGTGGTCATGCTTCTCGTCCTTGGAGCGCGGATGATGAAATGTGCCAAGCGCCTCTTCCTCGACCCTGAACGAGCCGGACATGCCGAGATGGGCAATGATGGTGAGATCGTCTTCGAGGTCGATCAGCAGGTATTTGGCGCGTCTTCCCAGCGCGATGATCTGCCGGCCTTCGACTGCGGCGACAAGATTTTCCGGGAACGGAAAGCGCAGATCGGTGCGGTTCAGCTGCAGCCTTGCAAGCTTTGCTCCCTCCATGGCCGGAGAAAGGCCGCGACGAACGGTTTCGACCTCTGGCAATTCGGGCATGGTCTACCTAACTTCCTGTTTCAACGATGCCGCCGGTGCTCTATAGACCGGGCGGTAATCCACCACATAGCGTCCGGAAACCGGTTTCGCTATGGTCCGCCTGGATAGAGACACCGAGGAGCTGCCCATGACCGAAGCCCGCACCCGCGCCGAAGGCGGAATGGAAACCTCCTATGGCTTCCGCCAGGTGGCCGATGGGGAAAAGCAGGGCCTCGTCAACGACGTATTCCACAAGGTCGCCAAGCGCTATGACGTGATGAACGACGTCATGTCGGCGGGCATGCACCGGGTGTGGAAGGACGCGATGATTACCGCGCTCAATCCGCGCAAGGATGCGAGCTACCGGACGCTGGATGTGGCGGGCGGCACCGGCGACGTCGCATTCCGCATCGTCGAGGCCTCGGGCCTCAAGGCCCATACGACGGTTCTCGATATCAACGGCTCGATGCTGGCCGTGGGTGCCGAGCGGGCGCAGAAGAAAAAGCTGTCCGGCAATCTCGATTTCATCGAGGCGAATGCAGAATCCCTGCCCTTCGAGGACAATTCCTTCGACGCCTATACGGTCGCCTTCGGGATCCGCAACGTTCCGCGCATCGACGTGGCGCTGTCTGAAGCCTTTCGCGTGCTGAAGCGTGGCGGACGGTTGCTGGTTCTGGAATTTTCGGAAGTCGAACTTCCGCTGCTCGACAAGTTTTACGACGAGTGGTCGTTCCGGGCGATCCCGCGCTTCGGCAAGATGATCACCGGTGATTCCGAGCCCTACCAGTATCTGGTGGAATCGATCCGCAAATTCCCCAACCAGGAGAATTTCGCAGCGATGATCCGCACCGCCGGTTTTTCGCGTGTGAGCTACACCAATTATACCGGCGGGATAGCAGCCCTGCATTCCGGCTGGAAGCTCTGAAGCGATGAGCACGATCGGCGCTTATTTCCGGCTCGCCCGCGTCGGCTGGGTTCTTGTCCGCGAAGGCGTGGTTTCGGCCCTGCCGACCCAGGACCTGCCGCCGGCCGTCGGCATTCTCAAATCCATGCTGGAGCCGCTCACCCGTTTTCGGGCGAAGAAGCAGCCACGCAGCGAAAGGCTGACCCGCGCCGTCGGAAGGCTCGGTCCCTCCTATGTGAAGATCGGCCAGTTTCTCGCCACCCGTCCGGATGTCGTCGGTGTTGACTGGGCCGTCGATCTTGCCATGCTGCAGGACCGGATGGCCTTCTTCCCGACCGATGCTGCCAAGACAGCCGTCGAGACCTCGCTTGGCCGCCCGATCAGCGATCTCTACACATCGTTCGAAGAGCCGATCGCAGCCGCCTCGATCGCGCAGGTGCATCCGGCCGAAGTGAACGGCAAAAAGATGGCCGTGAAAGTGGTGCGCCCCGGTGTGCGCCAGCGTTTCGCAAACGACATCGAAGGCATGTATGTGGTTGCCCGCATGCAGGAACGCCTGATGCCCTCCAGTCGAAGACTTCGCCCGATCGAGGTGACGAAGACGCTGGAACAGACCACCAAGATGGAAATGGACCTGCGCCTTGAGGCTGCGGCCCTTTCCGAAATCGCCGAAAACACGAGGGACGATCCCGGTTTCCGCGTGCCCGAGGTGGACTGGGAACGGACCGGCCGCGACGTCATCACCATGGAGTGGATCGACGGCGCCAAGATGAACGACGTCCCGGCGCTGCGGGCTGCCGGCCACGATCTGGAAAAGCTCGCAGAAGTGCTGATCCAGTCCTTCCTGCGCCACACGCTGCGCGACGGCTTCTTCCATGCCGACATGCATCCCGGCAACCTCTTCGTCGAGCGGGACGGTACGATCGTCGCCGTCGACATGGGGATCACCGGACGGCTGGGCAAAAAGGAACGACGCTTCCTCGCCGAAATCCTCTACGGCTTTATTACCCGCGACTATATGCGTGTCGCCGAGGTGCATTTCGAAGCGGGCTATGTGCCTGCGCATCACGACGTTGCAGCCTTCGCGCAGGCGATCCGGGCGATCGGCGAGCCGATCCACGGTCAGCCCGCCGAAACCATCTCCATGGCCCGGCTGCTGGCGCTGCTGTTCGAAGTGACCGACCTGTTCGAGATGCAGACCCAGCCGCAGTTGATCCTCTTGCAGAAGACCATGGTCGTCGTCGAAGGCGTTTCGCGTATCCTCGACCCGCGTTTCAACATGTGGAAGGCCGCAGAGCCGGTCGTCGGCCAGTGGATCCGCGACAATCTTGGCCCCAAGCGCATCGCATCCGACCTTAAGGACGGGATGAAGGCAGGGCTGAAGCTCGCCGAAGCCTTGCCGGAGATTGCCGCCAAGACGGAAACCCTGCACCGGGAACTCGTTCACATGAGCGAACACGGCCTGCGTTTCGATCCCGAAACGGCAGACGCGATCGGCAAGGCGGAAGCCCGGCACAGCCGCTCCGGCCGCTGGGCACTGTGGATCATCGCGATCTCGCTCGTCGTCATCGCCTTCGCCGTCGTCTGAAAAGGCGCGTTGCGACATCAGATGTCCAGGTTCTGGGATATACCTTGGACGACAGGATGAATTAGTGTGCGGGCAAAAAGGAATGCCATGTCCGCCGCACCCAAAAACCCAGACCGCATCACAATCGAACTCACCGGCCAGCCGATCGGCTTTGCCGAGCTGATCAAGATCGGCCGTGGCGAAGTAACCGTGACAGCCAGTGCCGAAGGGCTTGCCCGTGTCGCTGCGGCGCGGTTGGTGCTGGAAAGCACGATTGCCGAGGGCACGCCCGTCTATGGCGCGACGACCGGCGTTGGTGCGATGAAGGACGTCGCGTGGTCGCCGGAAGAGCTGGACGCTTTCAATATCGGGCTCGTCCGGGCCCATCACTTCGGCACCGGCGAACCGTTTCCGATCTGCGTCGTGCGCAATGCGATGGCGTTGCGCGTCAACACGGCGCTGACGGGCTATGTGGGTTGCTCGACCGAACTGGTTCAGGCCTATCTCGATCTGCTGCAGGCCGACCTCATTCCGGTCGTGCGGCGCACCGGCTCGATCGGCTGCGCCGATATCGGTCTGATGGGGCAGATCGGTGCTGTCCTGACCGGCGTCGGCGAGGCAATGTTCGAGGGACGCCGCCTGCCCGCAGCGGAAGCCTTTGCGGCGGCAGGCATCGCGCCGATGAAAATGGCGCCGCGCGACAGCCTTGCCTCGCTCAGCGTCAATTCCGTCAGCTTTGCGGCCGCCGCCGACGCGACGCGCACGGCCGCCTGCGCCATCCGAACGCTGCTTGCCACAGGCATGGCCGCTTCCGGTGCGATGGGCGGATCCCGCGACCCGTGGATTGCCGTCACCCATGTGGGCACGCCACGCGAGGCGATGATCGGCAAATGGCTGTGCAACGCGTCCGAAGGCTGGGACTGGCCGAAGGCAACGCAAATCCAGGACCCGTTGAGCCTGCGCATGATCGCGCAGGTGTTCGGCACGGTGTTTGAAAGCGTGCTGACCGCCGGCCACAAGATACTGGCGGCGACGGGCCGCTCCGACGACAACCCCGTGATCGTCGACGGCCGGGTTCTGACGTCAGGCGGTTCGCTGCCGCTCGACGTTACGGTGCTCCTGGAATCGGCATCGCTGACGATGGCGCATGCGGCACGCAATGCCTTCAACCGCTGCGTTCTTCTTGGAAACGGCCAGCGCCGCGATCTGCCGGTCAATCTGGTTCCGCATGGTGTGATCGCGACCGGCTTCGGCCCAATCATCAAGCTGGCCGGGGAAATCTTCTCACGCGTGCTGTCGATGACCAACCCGGTTTCGGCTCAGTCGCTGGTGGTGGCCGGCGGTATGGAAGACGAGGCAGCCTTCCTGCCGCTGGTGATCGAACGGTTCGAGCGACAGGTTCAGGCGCTGCAGCGACTGGCAGCGCTGGAAGCGTTGCTGGCAGCCCAGGCCATGGATATCCATGGCGACGAGCCGGGCGGTGCGGTCAAGCTGATCTACGATGCCGTACGCCGCCATGCAGCCTTCTACACGGTCGATCGGCCGCTTTCGGCGGAGGTTGAGGCGATCGAGGCGGAACTCGCGTCGGAGGCCTTCCTGACGGAGTTGATCGCCATCTCGCCGATCCATGCGATCGACGGTTTCTTCGCGCTTGGTGGCTTCGGCATGCAGGGCGTGCAGCCCACGCAACCGTGAGCGTAATACGCCTTTATTCCGCCGGTTTCTTCAGACTTTCTTAAAGGAATATAGTCCTTTCGCGTGCCCCCCAGGTGGCCATTTGGAGTTTGCCCATGGCGCTTGGCGCTTCCCGACGGCTGCAGGACGGCGTCGTTGCCGTCGAAACGATGACGCGCTTTGCGCTGGCAGTGCTGGCCCTGGCATCGGGCGTCTACACCTATCTCGGTGCCCGCACCATTCTCGACGGCTCGCCGACGGCGGTGTTCTTTGCCGCGATCATCTATTCGGTGTCGGTGTCGGTCGGCATCTACGCCTTCTGGTCCTACATGGCGCGGTTCTATCCGCATGTCACCTCGCGAACCGGACGGACCGCGATGCTGGCGGTGATGGCCGCGGGCGCCGTGATGATCATGGCGATGTCGAGCTGGCTCAACGCCGCGGCACTTGCCGGTTCGTCTGCCGTCGAACAGCACCTTTCCGAAACCGTGGAAGCCTATACGGCCGATCTTGACCGCGCCCACCAGAACGCGATTGCGGCGCAGAGCCTGCTGCCGGATATCCAGCGTGCCGGTGAGCGGTTCTCACAGCTTGCGGGTGTCGAGCGCCAGTCCGGTTCGCTGACCGGCACCACCGGCTCCGGCAGCGTGGTGCAGTTGCTCACCCAGATGTCGGCCCAGATGAAATCGCTGGAAGGCAATATCAACGGGTCGCGCGAACAGGTGGCCGATCTTTTCGAACAGGGCCAGAAGCGGCTTGAGGCGATGCGCGGGCTGGTCTCGGCGCCGGGCGATATCGGACCCCGCGCCGACCAGTTCTCGACCGAGGCCGTGGCGCTGACGGGCGTCGTATCCTCGCTGTCGCAGACGTCGATCGCGCCGTCCATCCGTCGTGCGGCAGACGATCTGGCGATCGGCTTTATCGCGCCGGTGCCGGACGGGGCAGCGCCCGACCTCGTCAACCGCCAGAACCAGGTGATGGAGACGGTGAAGGCTTCGGTGAGCGCGCAATCCAAGGCGCTGGCCAAGGCTGCCGACGAAATCCTGTCGCGGCCGACTGTGGGAGAACGGCGCTTCGTGCCGCTTTCGCCGGCAGGCGCCGTTCTGGAATATGCCGGCGACTTTATTCCCGCCTGGGCCGGCGCGATCTCCATCGACCTTCTGCCGGGTGTGATGGTGTTCATCCTGGCCGTCGTGCATGGCGCGATCCGGAGACAGGAGGACCCGCTTCCGTTTGCCGAGCGCATTACCGCTGCCGAGCTTTTGCAGGCGCTCGAAGTCCAGCGCGCCGTCAGTGCCAGCGGCATGAGCGTGGAACAGGCGACCGCCGCCATGGAAAAGCCCGAGACATCGCAGGAGGATGCCCGATTGGCCGAGCTGAAGGCGGACGAGGTGAAGGCCGACGAGAATACCAATATCACCAGTCTCGATCCGAAAACGCGCCGGGACCGCAGCCATGAGGATCGGTGAGGCAATCCGCCGGCTCGACGACGGTGTCATCCTGCGCGGCGTGTTTTATTTGATGCTCGGCATTTCCGGCATTTTCCTCGTGACCGACATTCGCGAGATCGCGACTGCAAAGCCCGAGAGCCCGGGTTACGATCCGATGCGCGAGACGGATCCCGTGCTGCCACCAGCGCTGACCGAGGGGCGACCGGCAGCGCCGCCCGTCGAGCCTTCAAGCCCGGCAGACGTGCTGCGCAAGGCGATGACCTTCAACCTGACAACGGGTGGCATTCTGAAGGCTGAAGGAGCGATCGAGCCGGGTGCTGCCGAGCGCTTTGCGACCGAGATTGAAGCCCGCGGCGAATATGTGAAGACGGTGTCGCTCAACTCCCCCGGCGGCTCGGTGGGCGACGCGATCGCCATGTCGAAGCTGATCCGAGAGAAGAAGCTGGCCACGCTTGTGGTGACCAAGGGGCTCTGTGCTTCCTCCTGCCCGATCGTGTTTGCCGGTGGTGTCACGCGGGTGGCCCAAAAGGATGCGGTGATCGGTGTGCACCAGGTGTTCAACGGCGGCCGCAACAGGCCGAGCGCCGACGAGGCAATGTCCGGCGCACAGGCGACCACGGCGCGCGTCTCGCGGCATCTGGAGGAAATGGGGATCGGCTCCGGCCTGTGGCTGCACGCACTGGAGACCCCGCCGGACCGACTGTACTATCTGACGCCGAAGGAAATGACTGATTTCAAACTGACGACCTCGCCGGCTCCCGCCGTCAACGCATCGGCCAAGAAGAGCTAGCCGCGGCGCGTGATACTGCGCGACAGCAGTGCTGCCGCGAGGGCGAGCGCCAGCATGGTCCCGGTAAATGCCGATACGGCCCACCAGCCATCGGCGCTCCAGAAGTGGCCGCCCACCGAGCCGGCGACGCTTGAGCCCAGATAATATCCCAGAAGATAGAGCGAGGAGGCGTGTCCCTTGGTGCCTTTCGCCATCCGGCCAACCAATGCGCTTGCCACAGAATGGGCGATGAAGAAGCCGGAGGTGAGCAGCACGATGCCGAGAATGATCAGCGGCAGCGGCGTGGCGAGTGTGATGACGACGCCTGTAAAGGCCAGGACGATGCCGGTGAGCATGACGGCGAAATGGCCGAAGCGATCTCCAAGAATACCGGCGGCCCAGGACGCGACGATGCCGAACAGATAGACCGTGAAGATCAGCCCAAGCTCCGTCTGATCGAGGCTGTAGGGTGCGTCCACAAGCCGGAAGCCGATGTAATTGTAGATGGTAACGAACGCTCCCATCAGCAGGAAACCGATGGCAAATAGTAGTGCCAGGGCCGCATGGTTCAGGTGGCCGAGCCAGGCATCGACATGATAGCGCAGGTTGGATTTGCGCGGCACGAAGTTGCGCGATGGCGGCAGGAGAACGAGAAAGCCGATGGCGGCGACGATGCCGAGCGCGCCCATGCCGACAAGCGCCAGGCGCCAGGAGAAATATTCCGCCAGAACCCCGGTGACGACACGCCCAGCCATGCCGCCAAAGGCGTTGCCGGCGATATAGAGACCCATCGCGGCGCCAAGACCTTTCGGATCGACTTCCTCCGACAGATAGGCCATCGCGACCGCCGGAACGCCGCCAAGCAACAGGCCTTCCAGCGCACGAATGATCAGAAGCAGGTTCCAGTTCGGCATGGCGGCGCAGGCGATGGTGCAGATCGAGGCGCCGAGCAGAGACACGAACATCAGGCTGCGGCGGCCGAACCGCTCCGACACGGCGGCGGCGCAAAAGATGGCGAGTGCCAGAAAGCCCGTCGACAGCGACAGGGACAGCGAGCTTGCCGCCGGACTGACGCCGAAGTCACGCGCGAAGATCGGCATGAGCGGCTGGACGCAGTAGAGCAGCGCAAAAGTTGAAAAGCCCGACATGAAAAAGGCGAGGCTTGCTCTCCCATAGGCAGGCGTGCCGCGGACAAGATAGAGCTTCTCCCCTTCCCCCTCTTCTGCAAGAGTTTGACCGTTCGGTGCCGCGGACAAAGCGGCGTTCAGGGATGCGGAGGCGGGCATAGGGTATTCGACCTTTCAGGTCTATCAAAGGTAGCCAGTCGCCTCCCATTAATCCAATATATGGCGCAGGCATTCTCGATAGGTTTTACAGATACCGATGGAACTGAGGCATATCCGCTATTTCCTGGCCGTCGCCGAGGAGCAGAATTTTACGCGGGCTGCGGCACGGCTTGGTATTGGTCAGCCGCCGCTCAGCCAGCAGATCCGAGATCTCGAAACCGAGATCGGGGCAGCGCTTTTTCACCGGGTGCCGCATGGTGCGGAATTGACTGCGGCCGGGGCAGCGTTTCTGTCCGAAGCGCGGGCCTCGCTTGCGGCCGCAGAGGCTGCGAAACTTTCTGCCCGGCGTGCCGCGCGCGGCGAGACAGGAAAGCTGGCGCTGGGCTTTACCGCGTCTGCGGCCTTCAACCCGGTCGTGACGGGCGCTATCCGGCGTTTCCGTAGCGAGTGGCCGGGCGTTGCGCTGTCGCTTGCGGAGATGAACAGCAACTGGCTGATCGAGAAACTGGAACGAGGCGAGATCGACGCCGCCTTCATCCGTCCAGGGTTGGAAGACCCGAAGGCGGTGCGGCTGAAACGTCTGGCGGACGAGCCGATGCTGATCGCACTGCCGGCGCACCACGAGCTTGCGACCTTAAGCACCGTGCCGATCGCAGCGCTTGCGGGAGAACCCTTCGTGCTGTTCCCGCGCACGGTGGGTCTCAGCCTGTTCGACGATATCCTCAGCGCCTGCCGCGATGCGGGGTTCGAGCTCAACGTCACGCAGGAAGCGCCGCAGATCCCGTCCGTGGTCAATCTGGTTGCGGCGGGGCTGGGCGTCTCGATCGTGCCGGGCTCGATCACGAAGATTGCCATCGAGGGCGTGGTGTACCGACCGATCGAGGGGCCGGGACCGGTGGCGCGGCTGGCGATCGCCGTCATGAATGCACAGCGTTCCCCGATCGCGCTCAACCTGTTCGAACTGGTCTAGGCCGACCGGTTAGCCTTTGATCTCGCGTTCGCAGAAGGTGATGCGGTTGCTGAACGGATCCGTCACCGAAACCTCCAGACCCCAGGGCGCCTGATGCAGAACGGGCCGCATATAGGCGTAGTCCTTGGCGTTGAGTTCCCCGTGGAGCGCTGCAGCACCGATGATGGGCACAAACACGCGGGCACCCGGCGATGCATCGCCCGCATGTTCGGACAGATGCATCAGCATGCCGCTGCGCGATATCTGGCAATAGAGCGGTGCGTCGGGAGCGAAGCGATGCTCCCAATCGACGCTGAAGCTTAAGAACCCGCAATAGAACTCCATCGCCTTGCCGACGTCGAAAATGCGGAAGATCGGGATGGCCGGCTGGATCAGGGTCTGGCTTGACGCAGGTTCGACCGACTTGAAATCATTCATTGCGACCGCCGTTCATCGGAGTTTCACCACTCTTGCTGCAGGACGATTGCATGTTCAAGAACAAAACCCTAGCTTCCGGTCACTTCGAAAGCGGGCGGGCTATGGAACTCAAAGACAAGCGCATCCTTCTCATCATCTCAGGCGGCATCGCGGCTTACAAGAGCCTCGACCTGATCCGGCGGCTGCGAGAACGCGGGGCCTCGGTGCGGCCGGTCATGACGCGGGCTGCCCAGGAATTCGTGACGCCGCTTGCCGTCGGGGCACTGTCGGGCGGGCATGTCTATACGGAGATTTTTTCGCGCGAGGACGAACAGGATGTCGGCCATATCCGGCTGGCGCGCGACGCGGACCTTGTGATCGTGGCACCGGCAAGTGCCGACCTGATGGCGAAGATGGCCCATGGAATGGCGGATGATCTGGCAAGCGCCGTTCTTCTGGCAACCGATCTGCCCGTGCTGGTGGCACCTGCCATGAACCCGAAAATGTGGTCGGCCGCACCGACGAAACGCAATGCCGAGACGCTGAAGGCTGATGGCATCCATCTGATCGGGCCGATGGTCGGCGAGATGGCTGAGAGCAACGAGGTAGGTGCTGGCCGGATGGCCGAGCCGCTTCAGATCGTTGCTGCAGCGATTGCGCTGCTGGATGCTTCGCCGAAGCCGCTTTCCGGCAAGACGGCGATTGTGACCTCCGGCCCCACGCACGAGCCGATCGACCCGGTGCGCTACATTGCCAACCGCTCATCCGGCCGTCAGGGCCATGCGATTGCCGCGGCCCTCGCTAAACTTGGTGCCGATGTGACGCTGGTTTCAGGCCCAGTAACGATCCCCGATCCCGACGGCGTCACGACGCTGCATGTGGAGACAGCGGCTGAGATGCTCGACGCCGTGACGAGCCGTCTGCCCGCCGATATCGCCGTGATGGTGGCGGCCGTTGCCGACTGGCGGGTGGCGTCTTCGACCGACCAGAAGATCAAGAAGATGCCGGGCGAAGCGCCGGCGCCGCTGCTGCTGACCGAAAACCCGGACATCCTCAAAACCGTCGGGCATCACAAAAAGCGCCCCACGCTTGTCGTCGGTTTCGCTGCCGAGACGCAGAATGTGGAAGAGAACGGGCGATCGAAGCTTCAGCGAAAGGGTGCGGACCTGATCGTCGCAAACGACGTCTCTCCTCAGACCGGCGTCATGGGCGGCATGCGCAATCAGGTGAAGATCATCTCCGAGACCGCGATCGAGGCGTGGCCGGATCTTGGCAAGGACGAGGTTGCGATGCGGCTGGCCGAGCTAATAGCAGCCCGGCTGGAATAGGCACTACGCGGCCTTCGACAGCGCCTGCGGCTGGAAGAGCAACGCCTGCATGCCATCCGGGCAGACCTTGACGGCGCTGCCATCTGGAATTTCCACCCAGGTATCGGCCTCGTCGTTCAACGGTTCCGACACCAGGCAGTAGCCGGTCTTTGATCCATCCGCATCCGACCCCTTGCCCGTCATCGGTGCGGCATAGAGGGTCGGTGGCTTGTGATCCGTGGCATAGCGCACCGCATAAAGCTGGCGACCGTTGGAAAAGCATGCGGTGAAGCGCACCAGTGCCGAGCCGAGCCGTTCCATCGAGATGTCTTCGACGGCGGCGATCGCCTTTTCCATTGCGCCCAAGGGATCGGCATCCATGCCGAACTGCAGCGCCAGCAGGAAGAGAAGCTCGGAATCGGTCGATCCGGTCCGGGCCGAGAACAGTTCGTCCGATAACAGGCTTTCGAGCGGCCGGCGGATCGCTTCGAAGCTCGCGACCTGGCCGTTGTGCATGAAGGACCAGTGGCCATGCACGAAGGGGTGACAGTTGTCGCGCCGTGTTGCGCCCGTCGTTGCGGCGCGGACATGGGCAAGAAACAGTGGCGAGCGGATCTGCCGTGCGATACTGCGCAGATTGCAGTCGGACCAGGCCGGAAGGATGTCCCTGTAGCGGCCGGGCTCTGGCCTGTCGCCATACCAGGCGATGCCGAAACCATCGCCATTGGTGGCGGTCTTTGCGCGTGTGGCGCAATGGGATTGCTCGATCAGGGAATGGGCGGGCGAAGAAACCAGTTCTTCCAGATAAAGCGGTTCGCCCCGATAAGCTGCCCAACGACACATCTGTCTTTCTGCTCCACTCTGTCTGCCTGCAACGCACACAACCGTCGAAAATCAAGCGTCTCGAAATAGGGTTAATGAAACATGAATTACCGGCCGAGATGACAGTTTTGTGGCCCCTTCCCCATCACGTTTTGCAACGCAATGTTGCCTCAGCCTGTTGTCGCGGCGGCTTCAAAGCCTAAATGAAGCCGCATGGTTGATGACACGAAAGCGAGCGCGAACGCGCATACGAACACATCTGATGGTACCGGCATTCTCCAAGAAGTGCTGAACCAGCCCGCCAAATGGGCGGTTTTCTTCGATATCGACGGCACGCTGATCGACATCGCGGATACGCCTGATGGTATCGTCGTGCCTGACGATCTGGCCGAGAATTTGACCCGGCTTTCCGCGAAACTGAGCGGTGCCGTGGCGCTGGTGACGGGTCGGGCTCTGCCCTACGCCGATCAGCTGTTCAAGCCGCATGTCTTTCCGATTGCCGGCCTGCACGGGGCGGAAAGACGATCGATGTCGGGAGCGATCGAGCGGGTAACGCCAGGTCCTGATTTCGAGGCGCTGAAAGCAAGCCTTGCCGAGGAAGCAGCAGCCTGGCCGGGCGTTCTTGTCGAGGACAAGGGTCTCGCCGTGGCTGCCCACTACCGACAGGCGCCGACATTCCAGGGGCAAGTCGAGGCGGCGATGGAACGCTATCGCGAGCGGGCAGGATCCGACTTCACTCTGCAGCGGGGGAAGATGGTGGTGGAAATCCGCCCTGCTCGCGCCAGCAAGGGCGATGCGCTGCGGGCTTTTCTCAGCGAAGAGCCATTTGCCGGCCGGTTGCCGATCGCGATCGGTGACGATGTAACCGATGAAGCGATGTTCAGGGTTGCCAACAAGCTGGGCGGCCACTCGATCCGTATTTCCGATATAGCGGCCGACACCGTCGCGTCGGCAACATTGGGATCGGCCGCCGAACTGCGCGCGCTGATCGCCAAGCTTGCCGCAGCCTGAACTGATTTGAGAATGCATTTTCGAAAGGAAATATCGTGAGCCGTCTAGTGGTCGTATCGAACCGCGTCACCGTTCCGGACAAGACCGGTGCGGCACCTGCCGGCGGCCTTGCCGTAGCCCTGCAGGCAGCCCTTGAGGAACGCGGCGGCATCTGGATGGGTTGGTCCGGCAATTCCAGCGGCAACGAGGAACCCGGCCCGCTTGAGATGCAGGAGCATGGCGCGATCACCTATGCGCTGACCGATCTCACCGACACCGACGTCGAGGAATATTACCACGGCTTTGCCAACCGGGTGCTCTGGCCGATCTGCCACTACCGGATGGACTTGGCCGAATACGGTCGTAAGGAAATGGCCGGCTATTTCCGGGTGAACCGCTTCTTTGCGCAGAAGCTTGCGCCGCTTCTCAAGGAAGACGACATCATCTGGGTGCATGACTACCACCTGATCCCGCTGGCAGCCGAACTTCGCCAGATGGGCTTCAAGAACAAGATCGGCTTCTTCCTGCATATCCCGTGGCCACCAGCCGACGTGCTGTTCACCATGCCGGTTCATGAGCAGATCATGCGCGGTCTTTCGCAGTATGACCTGGTCGGTTTCCAGACGGATTTCGATCTGGACAATTTCGGCGGCGGGCTGGTGCGCGAAGGGATCGGCGAGCGGATCGACGGCGGCAAGAAGTTCTCGACCTTCGGGCGCACCTTCAAGGGCGGCGCTTACTCGATTTCGATCGAGACCGAGATCTTTTCCAAATTCGCGATCAAGGCCGAAAAGAACGCGATGGTGCGCAAGGCGCGCCAGAGCGTCGAGGGAAAGGACCTCATCATCGGCGTCGACCGCCTGGATTATTCCAAGGGCATTACCCAGCGTATCGACGCCTTCGAGCAGTTTGTCGCAACCAACCCGGATCACCACAACAAGGTGACCTATCTGCAGATCACGCCGAAATCCCGGTCCGAAGTGCCTGAGTACGAGCAGATGCAGCGCATGGTGGCCGAACAGGCGGGCCGCGTGAACGGGGCGATCGGCACCGTCGACTGGGTGCCGATCCGCTATATCAACAGATCGGTACCGCGCCCGGTGCTTGCCGGTCTTTACCGGCTGGCGAAGATCGGCCTGGTAACGCCGCTGCGCGACGGGATGAACCTTGTTGCCAAGGAATATGTGGCGGCGCAGGATCCGGAAGATCCGGGCGTGCTGGTGCTTTCACGCTTTGCCGGAGCTGCCCGCGAGCTGCGCGGCGCGCTTCTGGTCAACCCTTACGACATCGAGGGAACGGCGCATGCCATCGCGCGCGGGCTCAGCATGCCGCTCGACGAGCGCAAGCAGCGCTGGCAGATGATGATGGACCACCTGCTGACCTACGACATCAATCGCTGGTGCGACGACTTCCTCAAGGACCTCATCGAGGACTGAGTATCCGCTGGAGCCGCCCCGCAATGCCGGGCGGCTTCAACTTACCTCGAGCGAGGCGGATTGACCGGCCGCCGCCAATGCGCTGAATAGATCCCATTGCCTTTTCATCATTTCGCGACCTGCGGATTGATGCCAATTCATTTCGAGGTCTTCATGCCGGTCGCAGTCACAGCAGAACATATTGCCGAAGCCGAAACCCTGATCCGTCCGCATATCCGCCGCACCCCGACGATGCGGGTAGACATGCAGGATTTCGGGGCCGAACCATGCCAAGTCGATCTCAAGCTCGAGCAGTTGCAGCATTCCGGTTCGTTCAAGGTCCGCGGCGCCTTTACCAATCTTCTTGGCCGCGAGGTGCAGGCAGCAGGCGTGGTTGCGGCGTCCGGCGGCAATCACGGAGCAGCGGTTGCCTATGCGGCCCACAAGCTCGGTGTGCCCGCGCATATCTTTGTGCCAAGCGTCGCCTCCAAGGCGAAGATAGATCTCATCCGCTCCTACGGGGCAGAGCTCGTGATCGGCGGCGACCGCTATGCGGATGCGCTCGCTGCCAGCGAGGCTTATGTCGCGCAGTCCGGGGCGATGGCCGTGCATGCCTTCGACCAGGCGGAAACGCTGGCGGGACAAGGTACGCTCGGCAAGGAAATCGAGGAAGACCTGCCGCATATCACGACGTTGCTGGTGGCCGTCGGCGGCGGCGGACTGATCGGCGGTATCGCATCCTGGATGCGCGGCCGGGTGAAGATCGTCGCCGTCGAATCCGACCGCGCGCCGACGCTTTACGACGCCTTCAAGGCAGGCCGCCCCGTGGATGCGCCGGCAGGCGGTATCGCGGCCGACTCGCTTGCGCCACGGCAGGTGGGGCAGCTCATGTTTCCGGTGGCCCAGGCATTCATCGAGCCGCCGGTCCTGGTGACCGACGAGGACATTCTGAACGCCCAGAAGGCGCTCTGGTCCGGCGCGCGGCTGGTGACCGAGCCGGGTGGTGCGGCGGCGTTTGCGGCTGTCTTGTCCGGCAAATACCGTCCGCAACCGGGTGAGCGCGTTTGCGTGCTGGTGTGCGGATCGAACACGACAGCTGTCGATTTCGGCTGAGGTTCGCCCCACTTCCCTTCGTGATGCGGCAGCGATAATGCTGAGACCATGTTTCAGCTAGAACAGCCGGCCACATTCGAGCAGGTCATCAAAAAGAGCCGGTTTCTGGCGATCGCGCTTCCCGTGTTGAGCGAGGGGGAAGCGAAAGATGTCATTGCTGCGCACAGCGTTGCAGATGCCACCCATAACTGCTGGGCCTGGCGGATTGGATCAGCCTATCGATTTTCCGATGACGGCGAGCCGAGCGGGACAGCGGGCAAGCCGATCCTGGCCGCCATGGACGGCCAGTCGCTGGATAAAGCCGTCGTCATCGTGATCCGCTGGTTCGGCGGCATTCTGCTCGGTAGCGGTGGCCTGGTGCGCGCCTATGGCGGCACGGCTGCTGCCTGTCTAAGGGCGGCCCCGCTTGTCGAAGTCAAGCCGTCGGTGCAGGGTGGCGTCAGCATCGAGTTTTCCGACCTCGCAAGAACTAAGGCCAGGCTGCAGTCGATCGAGGATGTGAAGATCACCGAGGAAGCGTTCACAGAGACAGGTGCCGAGCTGCGGATCCAGATACCGGAAGCCGAGCAGGACGTCATCTCAAGGCTGATCTCCGACCTCACCAGCGGCAGGTCGGAGCTATCGCTCGATTGAAATCACGCCGCCTTGGCGACGTGATATTCCTTGATGGCGACCATCTTGATCGCCGGGAAGCGTTCGGACTCGTAGCGCAGCGAAAACGAGTCCTGCGCCAGGAAAACCGGATCGCCGTCGAGATCGCGGGCGATATCGCCGCGCTTGACGGTCAGGAACTTGTCGAGCTCGGCTGGCTGATCCGACGAGATCCAGCGGCAGACAGAGAAGCGCGACATTTCGAACGAGACCGGCAGCGTATATTCTCCCAACAGCCGCTCTTTGAGAACGTCGAGCTGCAGCGCGCCGACGACGCCGACGATGGCGGGCGAACCGTCTTCTGGCGAAAACAGCTGCACGACGCCCTCTTCCGCCATCTGCTGCAGGGCTTCCTTCAGCTTCTTCGCCTTCATCGCATCTTCCAGACGCACGCGGCGCAGGATTTCCGGCGAGAAGTTCGGGACGCCCTGGAAGACGAGATTTTCGCCTTCCGTCAGCGTATCGCCAATACGAAGCGTGCCGTGGTTGGGGATGCCGACGACATCACCGGCAAAGGCGGTATCGGCGATGTGACGCTGCGAGGCGAAGAAGAACTGCGGCGCCGTGAGGCCCATCTGCTTGCCGGTGCGCGCAAGCCTTGCCTTCATGCCACGCTCCAGCTTGCCCGAGCAGATGCGCGCAAAGGCGATACGGTCGCGGTGGTTCGGATCCATGTTGGCCTGGATCTTGAAGACGAAGGCCGTCATCTTGTCTTCGCTTGCATGCACGGTGCGGATATCGGCGACCTGGTCACGCGGCGGCGGAGCAAAATCGGCCAATGCAGTGATCAGATCCCGGACGCCGAGATTGCGCAGCGCCGAGCCGAAGAAAACCGGCGTCAGGTGACCTTCGAGAAAGGCCTTCCTGTCAAACGGGCGGCAGGCTTCCCGCGCCAGTTCGACTTCCTCGACGAAGGCCGCACGTTCGTTTTCCGGCAGGCGGTCGGCGACAGCCTGCGGTCCGTTGACCGAGATCGCGTCCTCGCTGTCTGGACCACGCACCCGGTTATCGGCCAGGTGGTAGGTTCCGCAAAAGCTCTTGGAACGACCGATCGGCCAAGTGATGGGAGCCGTATCGAGCGCCAGCTTTTCCTCGACCTCGTCGAGCACTTCGAAAATGTCGCGGCTTTCACGGTCCATCTTGTTGATGAAGGTGATGATCGGAATGTCGCGCATGCGGCAGACTTCGAACAGTTTCAGCGTGCGCGGCTCGATGCCCTTGGCGGCATCGATGACCATGATCGCTGCATCCACCGCCGTCAGCGTGCGATAGGTATCGTCCGCGAAGTCTTCGTGGCCGGGTGTATCGAGAATGTTGAACACCTTGTCGGCATATTCGAACGTCATCACCGACGTCACGACCGAGATGCCGCGTTCGCGTTCGATCTTCATCCAGTCGGACCGCGTCTGGATGCGATCCTTCTTGGCCTTGACCTCGCCAGCGAGCTGGATGGCGCCCCCGAACAGAAGCAGCTTTTCCGTCAGCGTTGTCTTGCCCGCGTCCGGATGCGCAATAATCGCGAATGTGCGGCGGCGGGAGACCGCCTCTGCAATGGTTTCGGCCATCTTTTATATCCTGTGAATTGCCGCGGTATCTAGCGACTAAAGCCCGCCATTGCAATTGACCTGCCGCGCTGCGGCGCAAAGTAATGGGCAATGACCATTCAAACCCCCTCCTCACCCGTCCTCAATGTCCTGCGTCTTCCGCATGGCCAGGATCTAGACCTGCCCGCCTACGAGACGTCAGGCGCTGCCGGAATGGACCTGCGTGCCGCCGTGACCGATGGCGAGCCGCTGACCATCGCACCCGGCAAGCGCGCCCTGGTGCCGACCGGCCTCGTGTTCGAAATCCCCGCCGGGTTCGAGGTGCAGATCCGCCCGCGTTCGGGGCTTGCGTTCAAGAACGGCATCACGTGCCTCAACACGCCCGGCACGATCGACAGCGACTACCGCGGCGAAGTGAAGGTTTTGCTGATCAATCTGGGAGACGAGGATTTCGTCATTACCCGCGGCATGCGGATCGCACAGATGGTGTTCGCGCCCGTTGTCCAGCCGCAGGTCGTCGAAGTTTCCGAGGCAAGTGCGACGGCGCGCGGCGCCGGCGGGTTCGGATCCACCGGCGTCTGACGTCTGCCGGAATCCTGTGACACCGATCTAGGTCAATCAGGCGGATACCGTGGGGCGCTCCCCGGCCATCCGATACGAGATCGCCTCGGCAAGGTGTATTCTCCCGATACCATCCTTCTCGTCGAGATCGGCCAGCGTCCGCGCCACCCGCAAGACCCGATGATAGCCGCGGGCGGAGAATTTCAGCTTTTCCGCCGCGTCGCGCAACAATTGCAGCCCGCCCGCATCGAGCTCGGCGAACTTCTCGATCATGGCGGTGGAACAGCGCGCGTTGGTGAGAACCTTGTACTGGCCCTCGCCTTCAAAACGCTCTCTCTGCCTGTCGCGTGCAGCCGCCACCCGCCTTGCCACGCCGGCACTCGGCTCTGCCGGCGCCGGGCGGATTAGATCGCTTGCGGAGACGGCCGGGACATCGATGCGGATGTCGATGCGGTCCATCAGCGGGCCGGAAATGCGTGCCTGATAATCCGAGGCACAGCGCGGACCACGGGCGCAGCTATGCCCGGGTTGGCCCACCATACCGCAACGGCAGGGGTTCATGGCGGCGACGAGCTGGATGCTGGCTGGATAGGACACCCGGTGATTGGCCCGGGCGATGACGCATTCGCCTGTCTCCAGCGGCTGGCGGAGCGCATCGAGAACCTGGGGCGAGAATTCCGGAAACTCGTCGAGAAAAAGGATGCCGTGATGCGCGAGTGAGGCTTCTCCAGGCCTCGCGCGCAGACCGCCGCCGACCAGTGCCGCCATCGTGGCGGAATGGTGCGGCATGCGATAGGGCCGCCGATCCGACAGCTTTCCGCCCGAAAGCTGGCCGGCGATGGAGTGGATCATCGAGACTTCGAGCAGTTCGGTGGCCGATAGCGGCGGCAATATCGATGGAAGCCGGGCGGCGAGCATCGATTTTCCCGAACCGGGCGGACCGACCATCAAGAGGTTATGGCCGCCGGCAGCCGCGACTTCGAGCGCGCGTTTGGCGCTTTCCTGGCCCTTGATATCGACAAGGTCAGGCAGATTGGCGGGCGGTGCGCGCACGGCCGGTTGAGGGCGCGACATGACCTGCGTGCCGCGGAAATGGTTGGCAAGCGCGATCAGGCTGCGGGGGGCGAGAATATCGACGCCGGGTCCAGCCCATGCCGCCTCGGCGCCGCTTTCGGCTGGGCAGATCAAGCCTTTTCCGATCGCATTGGCGCTGATGGCCGCCGGAAGCGCACCGGCGACGGCGGCAAGCGTTCCATCGAGGTTCAACTCGCCGATCACGACATAATCGGCCAGCATGTCGCCGGGTACGGCACCGAGCGCTGCCATCAGGCCAACGGCGATCGCGAGGTCGAAATGGCTGCCTTCTTTGGGAAGGTCGGCCGGGGCGAGATTGACCGTGACTTTTTTCGGCGGCATGGCAAGGCCCGAGGCATGCAGTGCTGCCTGCACCCGCTCTCGGCTTTCGGCGACTGCCTTGTCCGGCAGGCCGACGATATGCATGCCGATCTTGCCCGGCCCGATCATGACCTGCACATCGACCGGAATGCCCTCAATGCCCTGAAATGCTACCGTTCTGATACGCGCGACCATTCCGACCCGCCCACTTGCGCAAGCTAAGGTGGGGAAATTCCCGCCTACCGTGCCGCAGGTTGAAAGCTCGCACGGTTGTCGGTGAATTTCAAGAACAGGCAGTGAACAATTTCGCGTATGAGACGAAGACAGCGCGCATCAGGTTGCATAACGAGAACAGATGTGAACGGTTATCAGTTCTGCTTGGCGTCGATTGCATCCCACATGAGGCTCGCGACGTCAGCACCGCCGAACTTCTTCACTTCGCGGATGCCCGTCGGAGATGTGACGTTGATCTCGGTCATGTAATCGCCGATCACGTCGATGCCGACAAAGATGAAGCCGCGCTCGCGCAGAGCCGGCCCGATACGGGCGCAGATTTCCTTCTCGCGCGGCGTGATGTCGGTCGCCTCGGCACGGCCGCCGACATGCATGTTGGAGCGGCTGTCGGTTTCCGCGGGCACGCGGTTGATCGCGCCGACCGGTTCGCCGTTGACGAGAAGAATGCGCTTGTCGCCCTTTCGCACCGCCGGAAGGTAGGCCTGCGCGATATAGGGCTCGCCGCGATACATCTGGCCGAACATTTCCAGAAGCGACGTGAAGTTGCGATCATCGCGGGCGGAGTGAAAAACGCCGGCGCCGCCATTGCCGTAAAGCGGCTTCAGGATGATATCGCCGAGCTCTTCGCGGAACTTGGCGATTTCAGCCGGGTCACGGGAGATCAGTGTCGGTGGCATCAGGTCGGCGAATTCGGTGACGAAGATCTTTTCCGGCGAGTTGCGCACCCAGGCCGGGTCATTGACGACGAGCGTCTTTGGATGAATGCGCTCCAAAAGATGGGTGGATGTGATGTAGCCCATGTCGAAGGGCGGATCCTGGCGAAGCTGCACGACATCCATCGTCGACAGATCGGTCGGCTGCTTTTCCCCAAGGGTAAAGTGATCGCCCTTGATGTCACGCACCTGCAGCGGCTCAAGCGCTGCAAAGATGCGGCCGTCGCGCATCGTCAGGCGGTCGGGCGTGTAGTGGAACAGCTCGTAACCGCGCGATTGCGCTTCGAGCGCCATGGCGAATGTGGAATCGCCGGCAATGTTGATGCCGGAAATGTGGTCCATCTGAAATGCGACCGTGCGAATTTTCGCCATGACTTCAGTCCCCTAGGATTGGCCCGCCTGATGTAGGACGACGAACCCCGAAAGGCAACCGTGGCCGAGATAATCAGCAGGACCGACGATGGGGCCTGCGCTGCCAGAGGCCTAGAACGCATCCTGGAAATGGCGCGGAAACCTTCCCGGCAAGACGGCGATGATGTCGTATCGCTGCGATAACCCGGATACGTCCTTGCGTTTCTGCAGCCAGAGATCGCTCGCGGCCCGGATCCGTTTCTGAGATGCGAAGGAGACGGCGTCGAGCGCCTGCATCTCGGATCGTCTAGCCTTCACCTCGACAAAGACCACGAGATCGCGCTTGCGGGCGATGAGATCGATCTCGCCCAGTTTCGTGCGGTGGCGAAGGGCGAGGATGCGATAGCCTTTCAGCAGGAGATAGGCAGCAGCGACATATTCCGAGACATGGCCGCGGCGCTCTGCCTTGCGACGTCTGGCGCCGATCTCATCCCGTTGTGCCATCGCGATCCATCAGGTCCCGTTCTTCATGGCGATCAGGCGCTGATAGAGATCCTTGCGCGGCAGGCCAGTGATCCGTGCCGCCTCAGTCGCAGCCTTTGCCGTCGGATGCGTTTTGCAAAGGTCCTGCAGGATGGCATCGACCTCCACCTCGCCCGGCGCCTCTTCAGGTGCGGGAGGCTCGATCAGAAGGACGATTTCGCCCTTGACGTTGTGGCCATCACCGTAATGGGCGGCAAGCTCGGCCAGCGTGCCCCGGCGAAACTCCTCGTAGGTCTTGGTGAGTTCCCGGCAGACGCAGGCAAGCCGGCTGCCGCCGAGCACATCGGCTGCAGAAACGAGCGTGTGGGCAATGCGATGGGGAGATTCAAACAGGATCAGCGTTGCCGGGATCTTTGAAAGTTCCGCAAGCCGGTCGCGGCGGGCTTTATCCTTGGAAGACAGAAAACCGACGAACAGGAAAGCATCCGACGGCATGCCGGAACCGACGAGGGCCGCAAGCGGGGCAGATGCGCCGGGGATGGGCACGACACGATAACCCGCATCGATCGCCATCTGGCCGAGCCGATAGCCGGGATCCGACACCAGCGGCGTGCCCGCATCGGAAACCAGCGCCACGGACTTGCCGGCTTCGAGTGCCGCAATCAGCTTCGGCCCGGCCTCGTTGGCATTGTGCTCATGATAGGAATAGGGGCGATTGACGATGCCGTAGCGATCGAGGAGCACGCGGGTGACCCTTGTGTCCTCGCAGGCGAGCACATCGGCGCCGGACAGGGTTTCGAGCGCGCGCAGCGTGATATCGCCGAGATTGCCGATCGGGGTTGCGACGAGATAGAGCGCCGGCTCGATGGGGCGGGAAGCGATAAACGTGTTGCCGACGCGATAGCCGCGCTGTCCCTTGACGGGTTCGGCGGCGATTTCGGTGGATTGCTCTGAAGATTGGTCGAGGGTCATCGCCTGTTATGGTCGAGGCCGCAGGCTTCGGCAAGCAGAGGCCGGCGATGTTTTGCGCGTCCGGTTTCGCCGCGTTGCGTTTTCTGTGTGCAAGTGCGGTATGAACAAGCAATTCAAATGGCGCAGGGTCCGTTCTGCTCTTGCTTTCGCATCCGAATGTCTGCCATTTTGCCCGTCCACATGTTCCGGCTGCGCAATGGCCGGCAGAGAATATCAGGTGGTCCGCCCAGCCGGATCGCCACGGTCGAAAGCGATAGTGTCCATGCGTATTACTCTTGAGCGCTCCAATCTCTTGAAGTCGCTGAATCACGTGCACCGCGTCGTGGAACGGCGCAACACGATTCCGATCCTGTCCAACATCCTGCTGCGCGCGTCCGACGCGAGCCTGGACATGAAGGCGACGGACCTTGATCTGGAAGTGACGGAATCGACACCGGCCATGGTGGAACAGGCCGGCGCCACGACCGTGCCGGCGCATCTGCTTTATGAAATCGTCCGCAAGCTGCCGGACGGATCTGAAGTGCTGCTTGCCACCAGCGCCGACGGCGCGACGATGACCGTGCAGTCCGGCCGTTCGAAATTCTCGCTGCAGTGCCTGCCGGAAACGGACTTCCCGGATCTCACCGCCGGCAGCTTCAGCCATACGTTCAAGATGAAGGCGACCGATCTCAAGATGCTGATCGATCGCACCCAGTTTGCGATCTCGACCGAAGAGACACGCTATTATCTGAACGGCATCTTCTTCCACACGATCGAGGCCGGTGGCGACCTGAAGCTGCGTGCCGTCGCAACCGACGGCCATCGCCTTGCCCGTGCAGATCTCAAGGCGCCATCCGGCTCTGAAGGCATGCCCGGCATCATCGTGCCGCGCAAGACCGTGGGCGAGTTGCAGAAGCTGGTCGATGATCCGGAAGCCTTCGTGACGGTGGAAGTTTCGGATGCCAAAATCCGCCTCTCGATCGGCGGCATCGTCATGACATCGAAGCTAATCGACGGCACATTCCCCGATTACCAGCGCGTCATCCCGACCGGCAACGACAAGGAAATGCGCGTCGATTGCCAGAGCTTCACCAAGGCCGTGGACCGCGTCTCGACCATCTCTTCGGAGCGCGGACGTGCCGTGAAGCTGTCGCTGTCCGAAGGGCAGCTGATGCTGACGGTCAACAATCCGGATTCCGGCAGCGCCACGGAAGAAGTGGCCGTCGGCTACGAATATGACGCGATGGAAATCGGCTTCAACGCCAAATATCTGCTCGACATCACCGCCCAGCTTTCCGGCGACGACGCGATCTTCATGTTGGCGGATGCGGGGTCACCGACGCTGGTTCGTGATACGGCGGGCGACGATGCGCTCTATGTGCTGATGCCGATGCGCGTATAGCATCTTACCAGGCGGCTCGGTTAACCCCAGCCGCCTTTTTTGTGCCGTATTCCGCTTGCGACATTTCATCTTGTGTTTGCGGCAAAACGGTTCACATTGGATGAAACTGGAGGGGACGACCTGATGGAACTGCGTTTGAAGGAACGGCTCGGCCGGAAGTTTGACGAGGAGATCCGTTTCTTCAAGGGATGGATCGACGGTCCAAAACAGGTCGGAGCCATCATCCCCACATCCTCAGTCACTGCCAAGCGGATGGCGAGCATCATCGACACAAGTTCTGGCCTGCCGGTTCTCGAGCTCGGACCAGGCACCGGCGTCATCACCAAGGCGATCCTGAAAACCGGCATCGAGCCTCAGAACCTTGTTTCGATCGAGTATTCGACCGATTTCTACCAGCATCTGATGAAGACATTCGAAGGCGTGCATTTCATCAATGGCGACGCGTTCGATCTGGATCGCACGCTCGACACACTGAAACATCAGAAATTCGACTGCGTGATCTGCGCCATTCCGATGCTGAGCTTTCCGATGGAACGCCGCATCGAACTTCTGGAAGATCTTCTCGACCGCGTTCCGGCGGGACGCCCGGTAATGCAGATCACCTACAGCCCAGTTTCGCCTATTATCGCCAAGCCAGAGCGCTACAAGATCAAGCACTATGACTTCGTGGTGCGCAACATTCCGCCGGCGCAGCTATGGACATATACGCGAGCTTAGCGTCCGGACCTTCTCCGACATGACATTTGGGATTTACATCACGCATCCGCAGGTCCGGATCGACCCCAACGTGCCGGTGCCGCAATGGGGCCTGTCAGAGACGGGACGCCAGCGCGCGCAACAGGCGGCCATGTCCGACTGGGTTTCGAGGCTCGGGCGTATCGTGTCGAGCGACGAGACAAAGGCGACTGAGACCGCCGACATTCTGGCCGCGGCGGTCGGCCTTAAGACGGAAATCATCGATAGCCTGCAGGAGAACGATCGCACGGCGACAGGCTTTCTGGCGCCGCCGGATTTCGAGGCGGCAGCGGACTGGTTTTTCGCCAACCCGACCGAGAGCTTCAAAGGCTGGGAGCGCGCCGCGGATGCGCAGGCGCGGATCGCGTCTGTGGTCGAATCCGTTCTGGCGGACCACGATCCCGCGGTGCCGATCGCCTTTGTCGGTCATGGCGGCGTCGGCACGCTCCTGAAATGTCACCTGAAACGATCGGCCATATCCCGCACGGAAGATCAGCCGGGTGGCGGTGGCAATCTGTTCCGCTTCACCCTTGCGGATCGCGCCGTCACATGCGACTGGACCCCGATCGAAACATGGAAGGGAGACTGACAGACATGCAAGCGCGTGACAGGCTGATTGTGGGCCTTGATATCCCGACCGTGTCCGAAGCGGAAAAGATGGTGGCAACGCTTGGCGACACCGTCTCTTTCTACAAGATCGGCTACCAGCTGGCCTTTGCCGGTGGGTTGGAGTTTGCCCGCGAGCTTGCAGAGGATGGCAAGCAGATCTTTCTCGACATGAAACTGCTCGATATCGACAACACGGTCGCCAAAGCTGTCGAGAACATCGCCAAGATGGGCATGACCATGTTGACGCTGCATGCCTATCCGAAGGCAATGCGCGCCGCGGTCGAAGCAGCAAAGGGCTCCGATCTCCGCCTGCTCGGCGTTACCGTGCTGACCTCGATGGATGCGGCCGATATGATCGAAGCCGGCTATGCGCAGACACCGGGCGAGCTGGTGGCACGCCGCGCCGAACAGGCGCGTGCGGCCGGCATGGGCGGCATCGTCTGCTCGGCCGAGGAATCGGCCGCCGTCAGAGCGATCGTCGGAGCCGACATGGCGGTGGTCACCCCCGGCATCCGTCCGACCGGCTCCGTTGCCGGCGACCAGAAACGTGTCGTGACACCTTTCGATGCCCTGAAGTCAGGCTCCAGCCACCTTGTCGTTGCCCGCCCGATCGTCCAGGCAGCCGACCCGAAGGCGGCCGCGCAGGCTATCCTCGCGGAGATGCAGGCGGCGCTCTGACCTGCAGACGACGCTTGATCCGGATCAGCGGTTGTCCGAGACGACATTGTTCGCGTCGCTGTTGAGGACGAAGGTGGCGACGCCGCCCGACAGGCGGTTGCCGGTGACCCGGTTGTTCTGCGCGTAATCGAGCGGGCTGGCTCCGCTGCCAAACGACGCCGTTGGCCGTGTCATGCAATATTTGCGCACGCCTTGCCGGCTGCCGAGCCAGACCGCCGGCATGGCAAGCCAGTCCTTGTAGCGGAAGCTGTTGCCGGAGATGACGTTGCGTTGAGGCGCCTGGTGGCGGATCGTGCCGCCCTCGCCGCAATTGCGGTACAGAAATACGCCGCCCTTGACCGGGTTCACGAACGTGTTTTTCTCGATGAGATTTTCCGCAGACCCATCTATGGCGATGATCTCGCGCTGGCTGGCTGATGTTTCGAACGTGTTGCCGATGACGCGGTTTCTGGCCGATTCCGCATCCAGATAGATCACCGCCGAGACCGTCTTGCCGGTGAAGCGCGAGTTTTCGACACTGACATTGGTAACGCCGGGCGCGAGATAGACCGGCGTGCCGACATTGGCGATGAAGCGGTTTTGTGACAGCACGATATCGCTTGGCGCAATCGACTGCGCTCGCTGTGTGTGGCCCGGCGTGAGTGAGGATTCCCTGACCTTCTCGGCCTCTCCGTTGTGACCGAGGCCTTCGATGCGGATATCACCCTTGATTGTGCAGTTGCGGATATGGATGTCGCGGGGCGTATCCCAGCTGCCGTCCTTGCGTTGAACCGAACGGATCACGATCGTGCGGGCCTTGGGCTTGGTGCCATCAAGCGTCGCGCCGTTGCAATCCAGCGTCGCGCCGGATGCTCTACTGCCGGAAAACGCGATCGGCACGGTGATGACGGAATTCTTCTGAAGGGTGAGATCGCAATCGATTTCGATCGGGCGCGTGGCCGCTTCGGCGGGCGAGCGGAGCTGTTCCAGCGTATCGGCGCTGCAGGATGCCGCGCTTGCCGTAGGCGCGCCAAGAAGCATGAACGGCACGAGATAAGGGAGCGCCCAACAGGCGTTGCGCGCTGCAATCCGGCCGCGTTGTCCGGTCTTTATCATGTTGACTCCCCGCCAGATTTGCTCGAATCGAATATGCCCAATCGAGGAGAGGTTATTATGGCAAAAGGTTACTGGATTGCTCGGGTCGATGTTCGCGACGCCGAGCGATACAAGGACTACGTCGCTGCGGCAAAACCGGCGTTTGAGGAATACGGCGCCAATTTCCTTGCTCGTGGCGGCGCGATGAACGAACTGGAGGGCACGGCCCGCGGCCGCAATGTGGTGATCGAGTTCCCGTCGATGCAGGCTGCAGTCGATTGCTACAACTCGCCGGCATATCAGATCGCTGCTAAAATCCGCCAGGAAGCGGCCGATGCCGAAATGGTTGTGGTCGAGGGTGTCTGATATCGCTCGCTGACAGCGACAACCGGTTGCGGAAACACTTCCACCGTCGCACGGATTCGGCTAAACAGCATTCCATATTTCGTCGTCCCTTCTTCAGGCTCCCGGAGCTTATCATGACCATCAACAATCTACCGCCTCTCGTCACCGTCTTCGGGGGATCCGGCTTCGTCGGCCGACAGGTGGTGCGCACGCTTGCCAAGCGCGGCTACCGTGTTCGCGTCGCGGTGCGTCGCCCGGATCTTGCCGGCTTTCTTCTGCCCGCCGGCTATGTCGGCCAGATCTCGCTGGTGCAGGCGAACCTGCGCTACCGCGATTCCGTGCTGCGGGCCGTCGAAGGCTCCGCGCATGTGGTCAACTGCATCGGCATCCTGTTTGAAAGCGGCCGCAACACGTTCGACGGCGTGCAGGATATCGGCGTGAAGACGCTGGTCGAAGCCGTCAAGGCTGCCGGCGCGAAGCTGACCCATGTTTCGGCCATCGGTGCCGATGTCAATTCCGCTTCGAGCTATGCCCGCAGCAAGGGCCGCGCTGAGGCGACGATCCAGGCCGCACTGCCGGATGCGGTGATCCTGCGTCCTTCAGTGGTTTTCGGTGCTGACGACAGCTTCTTCAACCGGTTTGCCTCGATGGCACGGACGTTCCCGTTCCTACCGCTGATCGGTGGTGGCCATACGAAACTGCAGCCGGTCTTCGTGGAAGACGTGGCGGAAACCGTGGGACGCTCCGTCGACGGCTCCATTCCGTCCGGCAAGATCTACGAGCTGGGTGGCGGCGAAGTAATGACGATGCGCGACTGCATGGAAACGGTCATGCGTGTGACCGCCCGCAAGAAACCGCTTCTCTCGCTGCCTTTCGGCGTGGCCTCCATGATCGGCAGCGTTGCCTCGATGGTGCCCCTGATCACCCCGCCGATCACGGCGGACCAGGTGGAACTCCTGAAACGGGACAATGTGGTTTCGGACGCTGCGGAAAAAGAAGGCCGCACTCTTGCCGGTATCGGCATCACGCCGACGCTGGCTACCTCCGTTCTTGCGTCCTACCTCGTGCGTTACCGGCCGCAGGGCCAGTACACGGGCTCCGGCAAGGCCGCCTGATTTCAATATCCTAGATCCTTACCGGATCCTTGACGACGTGCTCTCCGGGGCGCGTCGTTTTTTTTGGGCGCAGGTGCCGAAAGCTCTGTGGCGCAAAGGTCGCAGTTATTGGCCGTCTTGCGTTAACGGGCAGTTTAGCAAAAACGTTTATTGAATATCAGCCACACGGCCCGTAGACCCACACACAGATATTTCCCTTCTGAAAGGCGCATTTGCATGGGCAAACCCATCGCCCTCTTTTTCGTATGTGCAGCACTTGTGATCCTTGCAGGATCGTTCATGGCTCCTGAAACCGGAGCCGCCGGCAAGCTCGATTGTGCGCCTGCTTATGGCGTCGATCCCTGCAGCACTGCATCCATTCGTTACTGAAGCAGTGATTGAACGACCCATATGACAAAGGCGGCCGATGGCCGCCTTTTTCTTTTTCGGGTAGCGGCCTTCAGGCCCCGAGCAACAGGGCAACAAGGCCGATGGCGCCGACTGCGATACGCCAGTAGGCGAAAGGCGCGTAGCCGCGGCTCGATATGAAATTGAGAAGCGAGCGCACGACAAACACTGCCGTCACGAAGGCTGCCAGAAAGCCGACCACGATCACGGCGCTGTCGTCGAAGGAGAGCAGCGCACGGTTCTTGACGAGATCGAGCGTGAAGGCGCCGACCATTGTCGGCATCGCGAGGAAGAACGAGAACTCCGCGGCCGAACGCTTGTCCGCGCCAAGCAGAAGCGCGCCGACGATGGTGGCGCCGGAGCGCGACGTACCTGGGATCATCGCGAGGCACTGGCAGAAGCCGATCTTGATCGCCAGCGACAGTGGATAATCCATCACGTCATGGTATTTCGGCTCGAACTTCATGCGATCGACGGCAAGCAGGATAAAGCCACCGACGATCAGCATGACGCAGATCAACATCGGCGTTTCGAACAGGACCGTCTTGATGAAATCATGCGCGATTGCGCCGATCACGGCGGCCGGGAGAAAACCCGCCAGGATGGTCAGAACGAAACGGCGCGACTGGACACTGGTCGGCAGCGAGACGGCGATCGAGATCAGCCTTTGCGCATAGACCAGAAGAATGGCCAGTATGGCGCCGAGCTGGATCAGGACCGCAAACGTATTCCCCGGAGAATTGAAACCGAGAAAATGGCCGGCGAGCAGCACGTGTGCGGTGGATGAAACGGGCAAAAATTCCGTGAGCCCCTCGATAATACCGAGTACGAGGGCGCTGATAATGGGCTGATCCACCATTCTTAGTCCTTTGCTATGCGATAGAGGTGGTTTTTAATCGTTTCTTAGCGGTTTGTGGCCCCTGCTTGTACTGGCCCTACCAAATCCATATAGCTGGCATATGTCAGGCGGGCGCCCGAAGCAGCCGCTTTCCTATACATTATAACTGAAGTTTTCTTATCGATGCCCACCCTGTATCATCATCAAATGTCGTCTTCCTCTCGCTTCGTCCGTCTGATCCTCGCCGAATACGGCTTCCAGACGGATCTTGTCGAGGAGCAGCCCTGGGAGAAGCGCCGCGAGTTTCTCACGCTCAACCCGGCGGCGACCCTGCCTGTCTATGTTGACGACAATATGCGCGTTCTGTGCGGTCCGTCGGTTCTGATGGAATTTCTCGACGAGACCCATGGCGTGCTGAAGCGCGACCGCCGGCTGCTTGCCGAAGACCCGTGGCAACGGGCTGAAATACGCCGGCTGACGGAATGGTTCCTGATCAAGATGGAGCAGGACGTGACCCGGCCGCTGACGCGCGAACGGGTCTACAAGCTGCAGATGACCGCGGCTCAGGGCGGCGGCGCACCCGATTCGAAAGTGCTGCGGACATCTCGCGCCAATATTCGCCAGCACATGAAATATCTTGCCTGGCTTGCCGGCTCGCGCCAGTGGCTGGCTGGCGAGCGCCTGAGCTATGCGGACCTTGCTGCCGCCGCCTCGATTTCCGTGCTAGATTATCTCGGCGAAATCGACTGGTCGGAAATCCCGATCGCCAAGGACTGGTACCAGCGGATCAAATCGCGCCCCTCCTTCCGTCCGCTGCTGTCCGAGCGCATCCGCGGCCTCACTCCGGTATCGCATTATGCGGACCTTGATTTCTGAGCCGGACCACGACCTGAGCCAGGAGAAGGTCGACCTTCGGGCCGACCGGCGTCGGCAGAAGCTGACCGCCTTCATTCGCGAGGAAGCCGCAGCCCAGGGCTTTGATCTCTGTCGCATCACAAGGCCCGACAGCATTCCGAAAGCGCCGGAACGGCTGACGACTTTTTTATCCGACGAGCATCACGGCACGATGGACTGGATGGCGGAGACGCGCGAGCGTCGCGGCGATCCCAAGGCGCTCTGGTCCGAAGTCAGGTCGATCGTGATGTTTGCGATGAATTACGGGCCGGACGAGGATCCGCGCGGCATTCTGGAGAAGCCCGGCAAGGCCGCGATTTCCGTCTATGCCCGCAACCGCGATTATCACGACGTGATCAAGGGTCGGCTGAAGGAGATCGCCACGCGGTTTGCCTCCCGTGCCGGCGAGGATGTCAAAGTATTCGTCGATACGGCACCGGTGATGGAAAAGCCGCTTGGCGAAGCCGCCGGTATCGGGTGGCAGGGCAAGCATACCAACCTCGTCAGCCGTACGCACGGTTCCTGGCTTTTTCTCGGCAGTCTGTTCACCACAGCGGATCTGGCCTTCGACGAGGCTGAGCGCGACTATTGCGGCTCCTGCCGCGCCTGTCTCGACGCCTGCCCGACGGCTGCCTTTCCGGCGCCCTACCGGCTGGATGCGCGGCGCTGCATCTCCTACCTGACGATTGAGCACAAGGGACCGATCGCGCCCGAATTCCGTTCGCTGATCGGCAACCGTATCTATGGCTGCGACGATTGCCTTGCGGCATGCCCATGGAACAAGTTCGCGGCCAGCGCGTCTGAAATGAAGCTGAAGGCGCGCGAGGACCTCAAGGAACCGTCGATTGCGTTTCTTCTCACCTTGGACGATCCGGCGTTTCGCACCTTCTTCAGCGGATCGCCGGTGAAAAGGATCGGCCGAGACCGTTTCGTGCGCAACGTGCTGATCGCTGCCGGCAATTCCGGCGACCGCAGTTTCGTCGATCAGTGTCGCAGGTTATCAGTGGATGCGTCCCCTACCGTGCGCGGAATGGCGATCTGGGCGCTGAAGCGGCTGATGTCGGAGGCGGAGTTCGCTATGTTTGCGGCGGCACGGGCTCCGGACGATGATGCCGAGGTCGAAAACGAATGGACGATGGCAGGAGTGGTTTGATGCGGGTGATGATCTTCGGATGCGGCTATTCCGGCCAGGCGATTGCGGAGGCCTTCATCGCCGACGGCGCTACGGTTTCCGGCACGGTTCGCAGCGAGGAGAAGGCCGTGGCTCTTCGCGCAAAGGGCATTCGGCCCTTCATCTTCGACGGCAGCGAGTTCGATGGAGCGCTGCCGGGCGAGATGGCCGAGGTGACGCATCTGGTTCAGTCCATCCCACCCGGTCATGAAGGCGATCCGCTCCTGAAGCTGATCGAAGGCAAGCTCTCGGCCTTGTTTACGAAGCTCGAATGGATCGGCTATCTATCGACTGTCGGTGTCTATGGTGACCATGGCGGTGACTGGGTGACCGAGGAGACGCCGGGAAGTCCCATTCTTGGGCGCTCGATCGAACGCGTCGATACGGAGGATGCGTGGACGGTGCAGGCGACCAGTGTCGGCGTGCCATGCGCAGTGATGCGTCTTGCCGGGATCTACGGACCCGGACGCAACGGGTTCATCAATCTTTCCCGCGGCAGCGCGCGGCGCATCATCAAGAAGGATCAAGTGTTCAACCGGATCCGCGTCGAGGATATCGGGGGTGCCTCGCTGTTTCTCGGGAACCTGCGGATGGGTGGCCTCTACAATGTCACCGACGACGAGCCTTGCGCGCCCCAGGACGTCATTGTCGAGGCTGCCCGGATGATGGGCGTCGAGCCGCCGCCTGAACAGGACTTCGACAGTGCCGACATGTCGCCGATGGCGCGGTCGTTCTATGGCGCCAACAAGCGCGTCTCGAACGCCAAAATACGGGCCGCCGGCTTCCAGTTCCGCTTTCCGAATTACCGCGTTTCGCTCTCGGAATTGTGGAGTTCCGGCCGATGGAGAGGGTGAAATCTTCCCTGCCGATCGGTGGGATTTTTCATCCAAAGGCACTAATCCGGTCATAATTTCTTAAGGCCTGGGGCACAACGCCACAAAACCTGTCCAAATAAGACGGCAGACCACCCTTGGCGAAAAATTTTTTTCACCCGTTTTCGTGAACGCGAGTCATTGCCGGCGATCGCTGGAATGACGTTTCGCTTGAAGCCTGATTCTAAAGGTTTTCTTCCGAATAAGCTTAGCCGGGTGTGTAAACAACATCGATCGCAATGTAATCACAAATGTTACAGAGCGTAACACTCCGTGATAAAGAATCCCACTTTTTCGCCATTTTTGGCCCCGCTTAAGCCGGCTGCACGCCACGTGCAGGGACAAACGGACGGGGACGACCGACTTGACAACAATTCGACGCTCGACACTCGCGGTTGCCATTGCTGCTTTTGCACTACTCGGCACCGCGCAGGCCAATGCTGCGCCCGGATGCGGCCATGCATCCTGGTATGCTCTTTCATCAAAGACCGCTTCCGGCGAGCGGATGAACGCCGCCAAGCTGACCGCCGCACATCGCTCGCTGCCCTTCGGCACCAGGGTTCTCGTGACCAACAAGCGCAACGGCAAAAGCGTCGTCGTGCGCATCAACGATCGCGGCCCGTTCATTCGCGGCCGGGTGATCGACGTTTCGAAAGCAGCAGCCAAGGATATCGGCATGGTCTCTTCGGGCACTGCGCAGGTCTGCTACCAGATCGTTGCCGACACCCGCGCTTCCAGCCAGAAGATCTCCGGCAAGGGCATCAAGGACGTCGACGGCTGAGGCACCAGAGCTTTGAACGCCTGAGGTGCTGCACTTGCCCTTTCGACCGTTCGCGGTTACGACCCACCCCACACGGGTTCAACCGAGACGGAGAATGACATGCGACTGGGCGGACGAGTAGCCGGAGCAATCGACGTACTGGCGGATATCGAGGCACGCAGACGCCCCGTCGCCGACGCGCTGAAGGACTGGGGCCTCGCGCACCGCTTTGCCGGATCCGGCGACCGCGCCGCAATCGGAAACATCGTCTACGACGCATTGCGTATGCGGCTCAGCCACGCATTCATCATGGATGACGATAGTGCCGTCGCACTGGCCTATGCGGTTCTCCTTCGCCAGTGGGGATATTCTCCGGAAACCCTGGCTGCCGATTTTGCCGACGACCGTTTCGCGCCGCCGGTTTTGACCGAAGCGCATATCGCCGCCTTTTCCTCCCGCAAGCTGGAAGACGCGCCGCTTCACATCCAGGGCGACATTCCGGACTGGGTTCAGCCTTCCTTCGAAGCAAATTTCGGCGACGACTGGCTGGCTGAGGCAAAGGCACTTGCCACCCGACCGACGCTTGATCTGCGCGCCAACACGCTGAAGGCGTCGCGCGACAAGGTGGTCAAGGCGCTGGACCGCGCCGGTGCCAAGCCTGCGCGCATTGCCCGCAACGGCATCCGGATCGCTGCCGGCGAAGGTGCTTCCCGGCTTCCCAATATCACCGCCGAGCTTTCCTTCCAGAAGGGCTGGTTCGAGGTGCAGGACGAGGGCTCGCAGATCGTGGCCGAGCTCGTACAGCCTGCCGAGAACCATCAGGTGCTGGACTATTGCGCCGGTGGCGGCGGCAAGACGCTGGCGATGTCGGCTGCGATGAACAACAAGGGCCAGGTTCACGCCTACGATGCCGACCGCAAGCGGCTGGCCCCGATCATCGAGCGGCTGCGGCGTGCCGGCACCCGCAACGTCCAGGTTCACGACGATGCGCGCCAGCTCGAAGGTCTCCGGAACAAGCTCGATGCGGTTCTGGTCGATGCGCCCTGCACCGGCACCGGAACCTGGCGCCGTCGCCCCGACACGAAATGGCGGCTGACGCAGAAGAACCTCGACGAGCGCATCGCGCAGCAGCAGGACGCACTTTCCGAAGCATCCGCTTTCGTGAAGCCGGGCGGCGCGCTTCTCTATGTGACCTGTTCGATCCTGCCGGAAGAAAACGACCAGCAGGTTGCGCGGTTCTGCGCGGAGAACCCCGAGTTCTCGATCGTGCCGGCAGCCGAACAGTGGGCGAAGATTTTCGGAAGCGACGCGGCCACGCCTCGCTTGAAGGATGCAGCGACTGTCACGCTGTCACCCGCAAGTACCGATACGGACGGATTCTTTTTCTGCCGCATGCAACGCAAGGTTTGAGCGGGACTTGCATTGCGGTTTTACCCTGAAAGAATTCTAAACTAGATCATTTGACACAAGTTTAGATTTGCGCGATGAGCCTTTGAGGCAGCCTCGTTTTCAAACGACGCCGCAATGGAGAGGGACATGATCCGCAAAATCGCTTTCGGCGCCGCAGTGGCGCTTCTCGCCGCATCGACGACATTAACGGCAGCGCGCGCCGACACGAAGCCGGCCGCCGTGCTCAAGCATTATTCCGAGCTGGCGCATGCCAAGTTCGAGGATTCGCTGATATCAGCGCAAAGCCTCGAAAAGGCCATCGACGGGCTGATTGCAAATCCGAGCGAGGAAACGCTGAAGGCGGCGAAAGCTGCCTGGATCGCGGCGCGTGTTCCCTACCAGCAGACCGAAGTCTATCGTTTCGGCAATTCTGCCGTTGACGACTGGGAGGGCAAGGTCAATGCCTGGCCGCTGGATGAAGGCCTGATCGATTACGTCGATCCCTCCTATGGCACGGAAAGCGACGAGAACGCTCTCTATACGGCCAACATCATTGCCAACCCCAAGATCAAGGTGAACGGCAAAACGCTGGACACGACCAAGATCACCACGAAGACCCTTCGCAGCCTGCATGAGGCCGGCGAGATCGAGGCGAATGTGGCGACCGGGTATCACGCGATCGAGTTTCTGCTGTGGGGCCAGGATACCAATGGCACCGGGCCTGGCGCCGGTACGCGCCCCTATACGGATTACAGCAAGACCGAATGCACCAACGGCAATTGCGACCGTCGCGCCGCCTACCTGAAAGCGGCAACCGCATTGCTTGTTGCCGATCTGAAGGACATGGTTGTGGCGTGGGGCCCCAAGGGCAAGGCCGCCAGGACCGTCGAGGCCAATGGCAAGAAGGGACTGAGCGCTATCCTGACCGGCATGGGCTCGCTTTCCTATGGCGAGCTTGCCGGCGAACGGATGAAGCTCGGCCTGCTGCTGCATGATCCGGAAGAAGAGCATGACTGCTTCTCCGACAACACCTATGCCTCGCACCTGAACGACGCGATCGGCATCAAGTCGGCCTATACGGGAGAATATACCCGCATCGACGGCACCAAGATGACCGGTGCTTCGCTTTCGGACCTCGTCTTGGCCAAGGACAAGGCGCTGGACAACGAGATGAAGGGCAAGCTGGACGCGACGCTTGCGGCCATGAACGCGATGGCCGACCGTGCCCAGAAGGTCGAGGCCTATGACCAGATGATCGGCGAGAACAATGCCGACGGGAACGCCGTCGTCCAGAAAGCGATCGATGGCCTGATCGACCAGACCAAGACGATCGAGCGCGTCGTAGCGTCGCTCGATCTCGGCAAGGTTGAGCTCGAGGGCTCCGACAGCCTCGACAATCCCGATGCGGTGTTCCAGTAAGCCGCTGAAGCGGTTGCCAAGCGATTGCGATGAAGAACGTCACCTCCCCCACCCCTCCCCGAACGCGGGAGGGGCATAACCACTCCCCGGCTTGTCCCCAGCACCCGCTGGACGACGAGCTCGCGCGTGGCTGCCTTCCCCATCGCGGGAACGGAGCCGGGAAAAGCGGCTACTGGTATCGTCTGGTTTTGCCGCTGCTTTCAGGCGCTCTGTTTCTGATCCCCATCGTCGCCACCGGTGGCGACAGCATTTTTCCGACGTCGCGCACCGATCTCAACCCGAAAGACCAGAAGCGGGTGGAGAGCGTGACGCGTGCCACGACGGACTTCTCCAAGCCTGAGCAGTTCGAGCTGATGGCCGGCGGCGGGGCAACGACCAAGGCCAGCGTCAACGGCAATATCTTCTCGCATTTTTCCGCCAACATCACGTTCGAGGAAGAGCAGGAGTTCAAGCTCGGCAATGCGCTGTTCACCAAGCTCTGGGTGTCTTCCCCCTCGTCGACCCAGGCCTCTGACGGGTTGGGGCCGCTGTTCAATGCGCGGGCCTGCCAGAGCTGCCACCTGAAGGACGGCCGCGGGCATCCGCCCGAAGGTGCCGCAGACGCGACATCGATGTTCCTGCGGCTGGCCCGCCCGGCACGGACCGACGAAGAACGCGCGGCGATCGCCGATTATCGCAAGCTCAACTTTCCGGACGCGGTCTATGGCGATCAGTTACAGGATCTCGCCGTGCCCGGGCTGCAGGCCGAGGGCAGACTGCAGATTGCCTATCAGGACCTGCCCGTGACACTTGCCGATGGCGAGGTGGTTACTCTCCGCAAGCCCAGCTATTCGGTGAGCGACCTGGGGTTTGGCCCGATGGAGGGCGACGTCACGCTTTCGCCACGCGTGGCCCCGCCCATGATCGGCATGGGCCTCATTCAGGCGATCCACGAGGCTGACCTGTTTGCCAACGCCGATCCTGACGACACCGATGGCGATGGTATCTCGGGCAAGGCCGCGCTGGTGCGCGACCACAAGAGCGGCGAGCTGAAGATCGGCCGTTTCGGCTTCAAGGCGCAGAACGCGTCCATCCGCGACCAGAGTTCATCGGCCTTCGTCGGCGACATCGGTATCTCGACGCCGGACGATCCGTTCGATCACGGCGACTGCAGGAAGGCGCAGAGCGACTGTCTGGCCCTGCCGACCGGTGTGCAGCCGCGGCTCGGCCCTGTGGAAGCACCTGATCCAGTGCTGCCGCTCGTCACCTTCTACTCGGAAAACCTCGCCGTGCCCGCGCGACGCGATATCGGCGATGCCGGCGTGCTGAAGGGCAAGCAGCTGTTTTATCAGGCGGGCTGTGCTTCCTGTCACATGCCGAAATTCGTGACCCGCCGCGATGCGGGAAACAAGGCGCATGCGTTCCAGCTGATCTGGCCCTATTCCGACTTCCTGCTGCACGACATGGGCGAAGGCCTTGCCGATGGCCAGCAGGTGGGCGTGGCGAACGGGCAGGAATGGCGCACCCAGCCGCTCTGGGGTATCGGCTTGACGCAGACCGTCAATGGGCACACCTTCTTCCTGCATGACGGGCGGGCGCGAAACCTGACCGAGGCAGTTCTCTGGCATGGCGGCGAGGCGCAGACGGCACGCGATGCCTTTGCATCGCTTTCCAAGAATGATCGCGCTTCTCTTCTCACCTTCCTGGAGTCACTCTGATGCGCATGATCTTCGCGGCCGGCCTGGCTCTTCTGCTATCCACAACGGCGCAGGCACAGGATGCCGACAGCGTGCCGGCAGTCGAGCTTCCCCCTGCAGCCGTCACGAAGGTGATGACCGCGGCCGTCAACGGCTTTATCCGGCCGGGCTATGACGCGTTCGAGACGTCTGCGCAGGATGTGGCCGACAAGAGTGCTGCACTCTGCAAGGCCCCTTCGGTCGCCAATCTCAATGTCGTCAAAACCGCATTCCGCGCGCTCGTCGTGAGCTGGGGTTCGATCGAGATCGTTCGCACCGGACCGATCATCGAGCAGAACCGGTTCGAGCGGGTTCTGTTTTATCCCGACCGCAAGAGCACCGGTCTGAAGCAGGTGCAGGCTGTGCTTGCCAAGAAAGACGAGACAGCGACCGACCCTGCGACGCTGGCTTCAAAAAGTGTTGCCACTCAGGGCCTCGGCGCACTCGAATATCTGCTTTACGGCACCAATGCCGATAGCGATCTGCTGCAGGCGGAGAATGCGTTTCGCTGCCGTTATGCCGCAGCAGTCGCCCAGAACGTCGCCAATGTCGCCAAGGACGTCGCCGGCATATGGGACGCGCCGGATGGCATCGCCAAGACCTGGGAACAGCCGGGACCTGATAACCCGGCCTTTCGCACCGGCGGCGAGGCGATAACCGCGTTGCTGGGCATTCTCGTCCATGGCGCTGAAGCCGTGCGCGACCAGCGGATCGAGACATTCTACAAGGGCGCCGGCAAGGCGACGTTTCCGAAGCAGGCGCTGTTCTGGCGTTCGCAGAACACCTGGGACAGCCTGCACGGCAATCTCGATGGATTGTCGAAACTGCTCGCCACCTCGAACATGGTCGAGCTGTTGCAGGAAAAGGATCAGCCGGTCGTCGCGGCAACACAGGCGAGATTGCAGGCCATGATCGCCACGGCCCGCACCGTCATGCCCAATATCGAATTGGCGGTTGAAAACCCCGGTGAACAGGCAAAGCTTCAATCGCTTCTCGACGGCGGCAAGGACGTGATTGCCAAGCTGAACGACGGCTATGGCGGCGCGATCGGGCTTTCCTCCGGCTTCTCGTTTGCAGACGGCGACTAGGCCATGAGCTGGCGCGGCGAAACGATCGATCGACGCGGCTTCCTGAAGGCGGCCGGCGTCGCCTTTACCGCGGCCCTTCAACCGGGCTCGCTGATGGCGCTGGAACGGGCAGACGCGGTCTATGCCTCCGGTTTTCGTGCGCCCGATGGGTCGTTCGGCATTGCGACCGTCTCGGAGCGCGGCGAGATCATCGACCGTGTGGCGCTTCCCGCCCGGGCACATGGCATGGCCTTCAGTGTTGCGACCGGTCGAACGGTCGCGTTTGCCCGACGGCCCGGGACCTTCGCCATGGTGTTTGATGCCGCACGCCGGGCAGAGCCTGTCATGATCACCGCGCCGGAGGGGCGACATTTCTACGGGCACGGGCATTTTTCGCCTGATGGTACCAGGCTTTACGCGAGCGAGAACGATTTCGACGGCAATCGCGGCATGATCGGCGTTTACGATGGAAGCGACGGCTTCCGCCGCATCGGCGAATTCGATGCCCATGGTGTCGGCACCCACGACATGACCGTGTCCGACGACGGGTCGATGCTGGTCATCGCCAATGGCGGTATCGAGACGCATCCGGATTTCGGCCGCACCAAGCTCAATCTCGATCGTATGGAGCCGTCGCTGGTGCTGCTGGACGCAAGATCCGGCGCGCTGATCCAGAAACACCTGATGCCGCCGGCGCTACCCCAGCTTTCCACACGGCATCTGGACATTGCCGATAGTGGCCGCATCTGGTTCGCCTGCCAGTGGGAAGGTGCGCGCAACGCATTGCCGCCGCTTGCCGGCTGGTTTTCGAAGGGCGAGGACATCGCATTCCTAGACCTGCCCGAACAGACAACCGTCCGGCTCGGCAATTATGTGGGCGCGATTGCCGTTAATCGCCGTGAGGGGCTGGTCGGCCTGACATCGCCGGTCGGCGGTGCGGCGGTGACGCTGGATGCAAGGACCGGCAAGGTGATGAGGGAAGAGACGGTGCGGGAGGCTGCGGGCGTGGCACCGGCTGCGCACGGCATCGCGGTCTCGACCTATGACGGGCGTTTCAACGAGACCAAAAGCCGGATAGCCTGGGACCAGCACATCGTTCGCATCGGATGATCTTTCCGGCCGCTCAAACCGCTCTATCTGAGGGTACATGCGCAAACCTATTGTCTACGGTCTCTTCATCATCGCGTCGGTCGCCGTCGGCGTGATCAGCGGCGTCAGCAACATTCCCGGCGAATGGTACCAACAGCTGAACAAGCCGTTCTTCAATCCGCCGAACTGGATCTTCGGACCGGTCTGGACGGTTCTTTACGGCATGATCGGCGCAGCGCTTGCCTCTACCTGGTACGACCAGAACAACACTCGAAGGCTGGTCGTGTTTGCGGTGCAGGCCGTCCTGAACCTGCTCTGGTCTCCGGCCTTCTTCGGGATGCAGAACCCGGTTCTCGGCCTCACCATCATCGTGCCTATGCTCGCTTTCATCCTGCTGTTCTTCGCCATGAGCTGGCGGCCGAACCGCACGGCCGCGCTGCTGTTCGTGCCCTATGCGCTGTGGGTCGCGTTTGCGACGATGCTCAATATTTCGATCGTCATGCTCAACTGACGAGCCGAGACAAACCGGCTTGCCGATACCGGCCCGGCATGGCACCTTGCCCCGATCAAAGGGGCAGGCATGAGCATTCTCGAAACAGGCGATTTTCGCGAGCGTATTCGCCAGAGTTTTGACCGGCAGGGTGCGATGGCAATGCTTGATGCGGAGCTGACCCGGGTCGAGCAGGCGATGATCGAGATCGAGCTGCCCTATAGCGAGAAGCTGACCCAGCAGCATGGGTTTCTGCATGCCGGCGTGATTTCGGCGGCTCTCGACACGGCCTGCACCTATGCCGCCTACACGACGATCGCGCCTGACGCCTCGATCCTGACGATCGAGTTCAAGGTGAACCTGCTATCGCCCGGTCGTGGAGAGCGGTTTCTGTTTCGCGGCGAAATCACCAAGCCCGGGTCGACGATCATCGTTGCGGACGGGCGCGGTTATGCGATCGGTGACGGCCCGGCAAAACTCATTGCGTCCATGACCGCATCGATGATGGTCATCCGCGGCAGGCAGGATATCGTCGGATGAATTTCGAACTCAAGTCGGTCGCGGGCAAAAAGGTCATGTTCGTCATGGCCGTCGATGCCGAATATGGTCCGCATCTCAAAACCCGTATCAAGCCGCTGATGACCGGCGTCGGCCCGGTGGAGGCAGCGGTCGTCTTGTCGCGCGCGCTGACACGGCTGGAGGCGGAAAGCCGGTTGCCGGATCTGGTCGTCTCACTCGGGTCCGCCGGATCGCGCAGTCTTGAGCAGACGGAGGTCTACCAGGTATCCTCCGTTGCCTATCGCGACATGGACGCCTCCCCGCTTGGTTTCGAGAAGGGACGCACACCGTTTCTCGATCACCCGGCGATCGTTCCGCTGACGCTTCGCATCCCCGGCATTGCGGAAGCGTCGCTTTCGACGGGCGGCAATATCGTTTCGGGATCAGCTTACGATCTCGTGGCCGCCGACATGGTGGATATGGAGACCTTTGCCGTGCTGCGATGCTGCCAGGTTTTCGGTCTTCCACTGATCGGTCTGCGGGGCATTTCCGACGGCAAGGCAGAGCTGAAGCATGTCGACAACTGGACGGAATATCTCCATGTGATCGACGAGACGCTTGCCGCGGTCATCGACCGGCTGCAAAACGCCCTCGAAAGCGGCGATTTGGCGCTCTGACGCAGTTGCACAAAAGCCAGTTTTTCTCTAAAGGCTCGCCATGACCCAGACAACACCCTTGGTAGCTCATCCCGACAGCATTCTCATCATCGATTTCGGCAGCCAGGTGACGCAGCTGATTGCGCGCCGCGTGCGCGAAGCGGGTGTCTATTGCGAGATCCACCCGTTTCAAAGTGCAGCGGACGCCTTCGACAGGATGGCGCCGAAGGGCGTGATCTTTTCCGGCGGCCCGGCATCGGTCACGACAGAGGGTAGCCCGCGCGCACCGCAGTCCGTATTCGACAGCGGCGTTCCGATCCTTGGCATCTGCTACGGCCAGCAGACGCTGGCAACCCAGCTCGGCGGCGTCGTCGAGGGTGGCCATGCCGCGGAATTCGGCCGCGCCGACGTCGAGATCAAGAAATCCAGCCCGCTGTTTGATGGGTTCTGGGAACAGGGCGGACGCTATCCCGTGTGGATGAGCCATGGCGACCGCGTGACGCAGTTGCCCGATGGCTTCGAAGTCATCGCCACATCCGAAAACGCGCCGTTCGCGATCGCTGCCGACGAGAGCCGTCGCTATTATACGACGATGTTCCATCCGGAAGTGGTTCACACGCCTGATGGCGCCAAGCTCTTGTCCAATTTCGTGCACAAGATCGTCGGCCTGAAGTCCGACTGGACCATGGCGGCCTACAAGGCCGAAATGATCCGCAAGATCCAGGAACAGGTGGGCACCGAGCGCGTCATCTGCGGCCTCTCCGGCGGCGTTGACTCGTCCGTTGCCGCTATTCTGATCCACGAGGCAATCGGCGACCAGCTGACCTGCATCTATGTCGACCACGGCCTGATGCGTCAGGGCGAGACCGAACAGGTCGTCGGCATGTTCCGCGACGCCTACAACATCCCGCTTGTTGCCGTGGATGCATCCGACCTGTTCCTGACGCAGCTGGCCGGCGTTTCCGACCCTGAGGTCAAGCGCAAGACGATCGGCCGCCTGTTCATCGAGGTTTTCGAATCGGAAGCCGCCAAGATCGCGTCCGACGGCAAGGGCGCTCCGCGCTTCCTCGCACAGGGCACGCTCTATCCTGACGTCATCGAGAGCGTTTCGTTCTCCGGCGGCCCGTCGGTCACCATCAAGAGCCACCACAATGTTGGCGGCCTTCCAGAGCGCATGAACATGCAGCTGGTGGAGCCGCTGCGCGAACTGTTCAAGGACGAAGTCCGCGCTCTGGGTCGTGAACTCGGCCTGCCGGAAAGCTTTATCGGCCGCCACCCGTTCCCGGGCCCAGGCCTTGCCATCCGCTGCCCGGGTGGGATTACCCGCGAAAAGCTCGATATCCTGCGCAAGGCGGATGCGATCTATCTCGACGAAATCCGCAAGGCCGGTCTCTACGACACGATCTGGCAGGCATTCGCCGTGCTTCTGCCGGTGCAGACCGTCGGCGTGATGGGCGACTACCGCACCTACGACTTCGTCTGTGCGCTGCGCGCCGTGACCTCGGTCGACGGCATGACGGCGGACTTCTACCCCTACGACATGAACTTCCTTGGCCGTGCGGCAACCCGCATCATCAACGAAGTGCGCGGCATCAACCGCGTCGTCTACGACGTGACCAGCAAGCCGCCCGGCACGATTGAGTGGGAATAGGCCTTTAGTGACCGGCCGCATCACTCAGCGGCCTGTCACGCCCCAATCCCTTCCCGGATATCCCTATGCTCCGCAGCCTCTATGACTGGACGATGGCGCTCAGCGCCCGCAAGTCCGCAAGCGTGTGGCTTGCGGTCATCGCCTTCGTCGAAAGTTCGGTCTTTCTGGTGCCGGCGGATGTGCTGTTTCTGCCTATGGCGCTCGCAAGGCCTGAGCGCGCCTGGCGCTACGCCCTGATCGCCACGACGTTTTCCGTCCTCGGTGGCATTGCCGGTTGGTGGATCGGGTTTTTCGCTTTCGATGCGATCGCCGTGCCGATTCTCGAATTCTGGGGCAAGCTCGATACGTTCAACGAGCTGAAATCCGGCATCACCTACGAGACGATCCTGCTGATGCTGGTCACGTCAGGCTTTGCGCATCTGCCGCCGATCAAGGTGGTCACGATCCTGTCCGGTGCCGTGCATGTCAATATCTGGCTGTTCATCGCAGCGGCCGTGGTGACCCGCGGAGCCCGCTTCTTTCTCCTCGCATGGCTCCTGCGCCGCCACGGCGAGAGCATCCGGCATTTCATCGAGAAGCGGCTCGGCAAGATAGCACTGATCGGCGCCGTCGTGCTGATCGCCATCTATTGCGCCTACAAGATGCTGATGAGCTGAGTTGGCGCGACGCCGGCTGCGGGTACGCTATCAGGCAGCCTGTGCACGCCTGATCTAGTATCATTATTTCTGCGGGGAAGTTTTTGGCTTGACCGCCTATCGGCTTGCGAAACAGGCCATACGTTTAGCGGGATGGTGACCTGCTCTGGCTGAAGGGCTCAGCCGGGTCATATCATCAGCGCTCGTGGTGTGGCGAAGAGTTACGCCACACATGTCCGGCAGGAGCTTTCCCGCCGGGCGGTCTTTGGAAGTATGATTAGCGAACCTTGCGGAAAGCCTGGGGATCGATGCCGAGGATCTCGAGGTCACGGGCGTGCGGACGACGGTTGTTCTCGACAGCAGCGGATGCGGAGACGGCAGCGCCGAACAGTGCAAATGCACGACCGAATGCGCCAACGCGGTTCTTGATAGATGCAGACATTTGATCTCTCCATGTGATGTTCCTAAAATAGGCTTCTGATTGTGCCTATACAATCGACAAGCTCACAGAGGAGGCATGCGCCAATCACATGGCACGGACCTCACGGCATCCATGCCTTGCCTAAACCGAGGTGTCGTTGCTATCGATCGTCATCAACTGAAGAGGTTTTCATGGCGATCACCATCTATGGCATCAAGAATTGCGACACGATGAAGAAGGCCCGCGCCTGGCTGGATGAGAAGGGCGTTGCCTACACCTTCCACGACTACAAGGCGCTCGGTATCGACCCCGATCATCTTGACGACTGGACGGGGCGCGCCGGGTGGGAACAGGTGCTGAACCGCGCAGGCACCACGTTCAGGAAGCTGCCCGAGACCGACAAGCTGCATCTCGACCGGGAGAAGGCGATCGCGCTGATGGCGGCTCAGCCTTCGATGATCAAGCGGCCCATACTGGAAGCGGATGGCGAGCTGGTTGTCGGCTTCAAACCGGAAACCTACGCCGCGACATTCACCGAGACCTGACTCTGATGTCCAAGGCGACCCGCGCAACCGAAGTCCTCGAGAAGGCTGGCGTGAGCTTCACGACGGTTACCTACGACTATGATCCTGGCGCCGAACGCATCGGGCTTCAGGCAGCCGAGGCCATCGGCGAAAATCCTTGCCGTGTCCTGAAGACGTTGATGGCGGAGGTGGACGGCAAGGCGGTCTGCGTTGTCATCCCGTCGGATAGAGAAGTCTCGATGAAGAGGCTTGCCGCGGCCTTCGGTGGCAAGTCTGCGGCCATGATGAAACCGGCTGATGCCGAACGGATAACCGGCTATCGTGTCGGCGGCATCAGCCCGTTCGGACAGAGGAAGCCCGTGCCAACGGCGATCGAAGCGACGGCTCTCGAGGAGGTCCATATTTTCGTCAATGGTGGCCAGCGAGGGCTTCAGGTTCGTCTTGCCCCAAAAGACGCACAATCGGCGTTGAAAGCGATAGCGGCGGCCCTTGTTGCGTGAAGCGAGGGGACTACGATCGTGACCGATCGACTTCAAATTCACCTCAGTTACCCTAAGTCGTGTCAGCAGATATTCCAAGAACAGAGGCCATTATGACAATCGTGCCGAATTTCCAGACCGCCATCGATCCGCAGAAACTCGAAAAGCTTGCCGAAGTGGCGGTCAAGGTTGGCCTTGGACTCGCGAAGAACCAGGATCTCGTCATCACGGCGCCGATTGCGGCCTTGCCGCTGGTGCGGTTCCTGACCCGCCACGCCTACAAGGCCGGTGCCGGCCTGGTCACCACGTTCTATTCCGACGAAGAGACGACGCTTGCGCGCTACGAGTTCGCGCCCGATGCGAGTTTCGACAAGGCCTCGGACTGGCTCTACGAAGGCATGGCGAAGGCTTATGCCAATGGCGCGGCGCGGCTGGCGATCTCCGGCGACAACCCGATGATGCTCTCCGAACAAGATCCCGCCAAGGTGGCGCGGGCCAACAAGGCCAATTCGATGGCCTACAAGCCGGCGCTCGAGAAGATCGCCAATTTCGACATCAACTGGAACATCATTTCCTATCCCAACCCGGCATGGGCGCGGCAGGTGTTCCCGGACGTGGCCGAAGAGGTGGCGGTGCGCAAGCTGGCCGACGCGATCTTTGCCGCCTCCCGCGTCGATCTCGACGACCCTGTCGCTGCCTGGGCATCGCACAATGCAAACCTCAAGAAGCGCTCGACTTGGCTGAACGGCGAGCGTTTTTCGGCGCTTCATTTCACCGGTCCGGGCACCGACCTCACGGTCGGACTGGCTGATGGCCATGAATGGCATGGCGGTGCGTCCGTCGCGAAAAACGGCATCACCTGCAATCCGAACATTCCGACCGAGGAAGTGTTCACCACCCCCCATGCGCTGAAGGTGGAAGGCTATGTTTCCAGCACCAAGCCTCTGTCGCATCAGGGCACGTTGATCGACGATATCAGGGTTAAGTTCGAGGGTGGCCGCATCGTCGAGGCAAGTGCCGTCAAGGGCGGGGAAGTGCTGAGCCGGGTTCTCGATACGGATGCGGGTGCTCGCCGGCTGGGCGAAGTGGCCCTGGTGCCGCATTCCTCGCCGATTTCGGCAAGCGGCATCTTGTTCTACAACACGCTGTTCGACGAAAACGCGTCGTGCCATATCGCGCTCGGCCAGTGCTATTCGAAATGCTTCCTCGATGGAGCTTCGCTGACGCCGGAGCAGATCAGGACGCAGGGCGGCAATTCGAGCCTCATCCACATCGACTGGATGATCGGATCCGACAAGGTGGATATCGACGGTATCAGGGCCGATGGTTCCAAGGTGCCCGTCATGCGCGCCGGCGAATGGGCCTGACCCACGAGACGCGAGGCCCGGGTTTGCCGGGCCTTTGCCACTATCAACGGTAATAGACGACCTTGCCGCCATTGGCAGCGGTTTCCACCGACAGGACGTTGTGGACCGCAATGCCGCGGGCTTCGAGCGAGCGCATTAGGCTGCTGTCGGCACTGACTTCCGCCTGGGCCCGGCGCATGATGAAGTCGTTGCCGGAACCCGACCACTCGGAATATCCGTCCTTGCGGCTGGTGAGCGAGCCGGACTGGATCGCGATGACGTTATCGTCATAAGCCTTGCCGAAGATGATCTCCGATGCCCTCGTCTGTCCGGCCAATGCCGGCGTGCCGAAAGCTGCCGCCGAGAGGATCAGCAACGAGGTCGCGAATGCTTTTTTCATGGCCATGGTCTCCGTTTGCAACTGCCGAGGAAACGCAGCTTGCAACGCCGTGTTCCGCTAAGGTCTCTTCAAGAGAAGATAGGAAGTCTTGGCGGAGATTTGAATGGCGCTGTCGCCCAAGGGTTAGAACAGCGTGCCCTGCTTGGCAGGCTCTTCGGCTGCTTCCGGCCTCGGCAGCTTCTTTTTCGACTGAGAAGGCCGTGCGGCAGATGACGGATCTTCGGTTGGGGCCTCGCCGCCCGTGACGGCCGAGATACGGCCGTCGGCGAATTCGACGGAAATCGCCCGGCCCTCGCCAATGCCGGCGGCCCGTGTCAGGGGGTGGTTGTTCTCATCGCGGATGACGGCAAAACCGCGTTGCAGGACGTTCTTGTAGGACAGCGACTGCAGGACGCGATCCTGGGCCGAGATGGCCGAACGGCTGCGTGCAAGCGCGTGCGACATCGCGGTATCGGCATGGCGCCCGAATGAGACGAGATGTTGACGCTCGCGCTGGATCTGGCCGAGCAGCCGCGCGGGCAGCGACTTCAGTGACGCTTCGAAACGCGACAGACGCCCGCGTTCGCTCAAGGCCCGACGCTCCAGGCATCGATCGGCCCGCAGCAGGCGGTCGTTCAGGGCCTGGCGTTGTTGCTGGAGCCTGCCCGTCAGGAGATCGAGGCGCAGACCGGACGAGACACGCTCGAAGGCGCGGCGCTTGACGACCGTCGTGCGCTCCAGCCCCCGGCCAAGCCCCGCAGCCGCTTCATCGAACCGTCGGCGCGGAAGTGCCAGCAGCTGGTCGAGCGACGGAAGCGCCCGGACGAGCGCCCGCAGCGCCTGTTTGCGGTGGTCCATCTGTCGCGCTGCACAGCCCCGCAGCCGGGCGGCCAGGCTGGCGAGTTGCGCATCGAGATCCGCCTTCACCGGAACGGCCATTTCGGCGGCCCCGGTCGGCGTCGGTGCGCGGACATCGGCGGCGTGATCGAGGAGCGTCCAGTCGGTCTCGTGACCCACGGCTGAGATCAGCGGTATCCGGCTTTCGGCTGCGGCGCGGACGACGATCTCGTCGTTGAAGCTCCAGAGGTCTTCCAGACTGCCGCCGCCGCGCCCGACGATCAGCACATCGGGCCTTCGGATCGCATCGCCAGGGCCGAGTGCGTTGAACCCGCGGATGGCCGCCGCGACTTCCTCGCCAGATCCCTCGCCCTGAACCTTGACCGGCCAGAGCACGACATGGACGGGAAAGCGATCGGAAATGCGGTGCAGGATATCGCGGATGACGGCGCCGGTTGGCGAGGTCACCACGCCGATGACGCGCGGCAGATAAGGCAGGGGCTGTTTGCGGTCCTGATCAAACAGGCCTTCGGCACCGAGTTTGCGGCGGCGCTCCTCAAGCAGCGCCATCAGCGCGCCGGCGCCTGCCGGCTCGAGGTTTTCGATGACGATCTGATATTTCGACGACCCCGGGAATGTGGTTATCTTGCCGGTCGCGATCACTTCCATGCCTTCTTCCGGCCGGAACCGCAGGCGCGAAAAGGTGCCCTTCCAGATGACCGCATCAATGCGCGAGCGGTCGTCCTTCAGCGAGAAATAGGCATGACCGGAAGAGTGCGGACCGCGATAACCGGAAATCTCTCCCCTCACCCGCACATGATCGAACGCATTCTCCATCGTGCGCTTGATCGAGCCGGAAAGCTCCGACACGGAAAATTCGGTGAGGTTCGTCGGCGATTCTTGGGCGGTAGTGCTCGTCATGCCCTTTGTTCTAACCGAAGGCTGCGCCGATTTCATCCGTCTTTCCGGATCATCCGACGCTTAATCTCGCCCTAGTCTCTCACGACCCGGTAGATCATGAACCCATCCAGCGGACCGGTGGCCACAGGCTGCAGGTATGGCGGGACGTCACTCCGGGCGAGCGCGGCATAGAGGCCGTCAGGTTTCATCGCGATCAGCCGCTCGGTCTGCGGATCGCTCTTGCAGAAGGTGAGAGCAGTCACTCCGGCACCATCGATAAAGGCCTTGGCTTCATCAGGTTGCGCCAAGCCGATATGCAGTTCGGTCAGCATGCCGCCCTGATTGCGGTGATAGGGCGCCGACAATGCACGATGTCGCGTGAAGCGAATGATCTCCGCGCCGCTGTTGGAGGGAGAAGCGATAACGCCGACCGGAAGGGCATTCAGCGCGGACCATGTCTGCGGCCCGCCGCATTCGCCTTCTTCACCTGCGTTATCGGTGGAGAGGATATTGAGGTCGACGGAGCCGACGCCCTCTTTGATGAGAATGCCGGCCACGCCCCAGACGACCGGGACGGAAGCAAGGACCGTGACGATATAGGCTGCAGCAAGGCCTGGATTGTTGCGGTCCGCATTGGCCCGGACGCGGATATCGGCAATCAGCAGGGACAGCGGCAGGATGCTGAGAAGGTTGGAGAAGATCGTTCCGCGCACCTGAATCGCGGCAACGGCGAAGGAAACCAGGAGCAGAACGAGAAGCACGACGTGGGTTTCGACCTTGCTGCGGCACGCGATGCGGGCAAGGCAGACAAGGATGGCGAAAAGACCCACCGCATAAAAGCTGCCGACGAGTTCGGGCGTGTCGCGCATCTCAGCCACGAGCGAGCGTGCCTCGGTTACGCCGTTCAGCCAGAGTTCGACAAGCAACGGATCAAGGTTTGCCAGCGGATTGCCGAGACATTCCGGCGCAATTGCGCGGGCTGCAGCAAGAAGGGCGATGCCGGCGACCGCTAGCATGCCGAAGCGCAGCAGCCTCTTATCGGTCAAGGGCAGGCTTGCCAGAATGAACAGCCCGGCGCCGCCGATCGCCGTCAGCGAGTAAAATCCGAAGGAGAGATTGTCGCAGGTGACGACCGCATAGCGATAGGGTGGCACGGTGGCGAAGAAGGCGTCGGAGATCGCAAGTGTGAGGCAGAGGCCGAAGGCTTTTGCGGCACCGGCAAACGACCTGCCGTGCCAGGCCCATTGCAGCACGACGCAGATGCAGGCGGCAGCGACGAACGGGACCGTCTCGGCGCCGACAGCGATCGCCAGCGCCGCGGCAATACCGGCGACGGCATAGCTCGACCGACGATACTGCGGATCGACCAGCATGGCTGTAACCCACATGGCAAGCGCCAGCTGGACGTTATGGTGATCGATCGCGCCCGGCTGAAATTTGATGTTGGTGAAGACGAAGATCGCGCCGATGCCGAGCGCCAGATGCATGGTGACCACGCCGCCGATCCGGCGGCCGGCAAGGCCGAGCGGTAGAAACAGCAGGAAGGAGACGAGAAGCGGCCAGACTGTCGCCGCGACACCTTCGGCCAGCGGCATCGCCATGAACAGCGAGAAGAATTTGATCAGCGCTGCGATCGGCAGATCGACCAGACGTGACCAGTGCATGAGCGTGCCGTCGGCGAGGCCGAGCCGGTACTGCATCATGTCGAACCAGCTCTGACCGCCAAGGAGATCGCGGACTTCGACCAGCCGCATGATGTCGTCGTTGTCGGCACCGATCAGATCGGTCGCGGTGGGCAGCTTGATGACCAATGCCATGATCGAGATTGCAAGCCAGTAGATCATCACCACGGGCGCAAGCCTCGACGATATCGCACCGCGCCCGCTAACGACCTGCATGTCTTCCCCACCTCCGACCATGATTTCCGGGGCTTTCGCATTTTCGCCCCGAAATATTCCAGCCCGAAACCTAGCCTTAACCTTCCCAAGAAATAGTAAAGCGGTGAAGCGGCGCGTGCCGTCTGCGGTCTTCTTTGTATCGAGTGAAAACCATGACCGATGCCCTGACGGGTGATCTGAAGATCGCCGTTCTTCTGCCCTGCTACAACGAAGCATCGACGATCGAAGCGGTGGTGAACGGCTTTCGCCAGGCCCTGCCCGATGCGCGCATCTACGTCTACGACAACAATTCGACCGACGGCACTGCGCTGAAAGCCATGCTGGCCGGTGCCGAGGTGATGCGGGAACGACGCCAGGGCAAAGGCCATGTGGTGCGCCGCATGTTTGCCGATATCGACGCCGACATCTATCTGATGGCGGATGGTGACGGCACCTATTCCCCGAAAGACGCGGAAGAGCTGATCCGCACCCTGTTGACCGAGCGCGCCGATATGGTTGTCGGCACCCGTCGGGGCGTTCATGCGGATGCGGGGCGCCAGGGCCACGCGACCGGAAACCGGCTGTTCAACATTCTCTACCGGACGATCTTCGGACGCGACTTTACCGATATCTTTTCCGGCTACCGCGCCTTCTCGCGTCGCTTCGTCAAGAGCTTTCCGGCCGTATCCGGCGGGTTCGAGATCGAGACGGAAATGTCGGTGCATGCGTCGCGTCTGAAATTGCCGATCTGCGAGATCGAGCTCGATTACGGACGCCGTCCGGAAGGATCGCATTCCAAGCTTTCGACCTTCCGCGATGGCGCGAAGATCCTCTGGATGTTTGCGATGCTGATGAAGGAAACCCGGCCCTTCGCATTCTTCGGCGTGATCAGCGCCGCCTTCATGGCCGCGAGCCTGATGTTCATGGCGCCGGTGCTGGTGGACTATTTCGAGACGGGCCTAGTCGAGCGGATGCCGACCTGGGTCTTCTCGCTGGTGCTGATGCTGATCTCGTTCCTGGTGTTCACGGCCGGGCTCATCCTCGATTCCGTATCACGGGCGCGGTCAGAGCAGTTGCGCATCCACTATATGAGCATGCCACAACGGGTGCACGCTCCGGTCTCGCTGCAGAAGCCTGCCGGCCGCCGCCGCAAGGATGCAAAAGGCGACGCCAAGAGCGCCGCATGAAGCGACTTTTCTGGTTCCTGGCCGCGGGCGGCTGCGGCTTCGTTATCGATGCTGGACTGACGTATTTTCTCATCGCGGTTGCCGGGTTCGGTCCGTTTGCGGCCCGTATTCCTGCGATCATGGCCGCGATGAGCTTTACCTGGCTCATCAACCGCAACCGGACGTTCGAGCCATCGCCGCACTCGCTTGCGCAAGAGGGCTTTCGATACTGGGCCGTGGGCATCACCTCGGCCTGTATCAATTACGCCGTCTATTCGCTGCTGATGTGGCGGGCGCCGTTCCTGCAGCCGATTGCGGCGATCGTATTCGCCTCGGCTGCAGCAACGGCCTACAGCTATTTCGGGTATTCCCGCTTCGTCTTCCGCCACAAGAACTAGGTCAGACCGTCTCCCAGCCGTCGGTTTCACCGGCGCGGTAGATCGCGTCGATAAAGCGCTGGTTGAGAAGCGAGTTCTCGAGCGTCACAATCTCTGCCGCCTCACCCTTTGCTGCCTTCGCGAAGGCTTCTGCCTGGCGGCGATACTGGCGGCTGTCGGGGAAGCGGAAGATCTGCGAGACGTTGTGCTTCTGGTTGGTGAGTTCGATCTCTTCGGCGCCCCAGCGATCCGCATTGAAGGGAGACTTGACCTCGATCGTGCCCTCTCTGCCATGGAACACCATGAGCTGGCGGCTCGCCATCTGGGTCGAGATGTAGAAGCTCATTTCGAATGTCTCGAAGGCTGCCTTGACGCTTGCATAGATATCCGTGCCGAAATCCGGGTCGCGCTCCACCTTGGCCTGTACTCGCACCGGTTCTTTACCGGTGACAAAGCGGGTCGCGATCGTCGGATAGACGCCGATATCCGGCAGCGCGCCGCCGCCGAGTTCCGGAATGTTGCGCATGTTGTCAGGATCGCGATTGAAATAGCTGAAAGCGCCCTGGACATGCTTGAGATCGCCGATTGCGCCATCCTTCAAGAGGTCGCGGACCTTGTGCCAGACGGGCGCGTAGGTGACCATGAAGGCTTCGGAAATCAGGACGCTGTTGTCATCCCTTGCCGCGATCAGTCGCTCGATCTCGCTCGCCTTCAGCGCGATCGGCTTTTCGCAGAGAACATGCTTGCCGGCCTCAGCCGCCTTGATCGACCATTCCACATGCTGGCTGGTCGGCAGCGGGATATAGACGGCATCGATCATGTCGGAGGCCAGCATCTCGTCATAGGATCCGAACGCATGTGGCACGCCGAACCGGTCCGCAAATGCGCGCGCCTTGGCAATGTCACGGCTGGCAACGGCGCTGACCACGCAGTTTTCGGCGTCTAGCAGTGCGGGAACGACAGCGTCCCGTCCGATTTTCGCCGTCGACAGGATTCCAAAACGCAACATAGCAGTGCCTCCACACATTCACAGACAGTCATTGGGAGGCTAACCTAGGGCCGCTTGGTCGGGCGGGCAACTGTCGTTGTTGGCAGTGCTGAAACCTTGTGCCCGCTTGTCGGTTTGACAGTCGATCCAATCAGCCTAGTTTCGTCCTTCAGCACTCATCGCTTCCCCACGTCATCTATTCTGGAGACCATCATGGACATGCGCTTGCTCGGCCGTACCGGACTTTCCATCTCGCCCGTCGTTTTCGGCGGCAACGTGTTCGGCTGGACCGCGGACGAAAAAACCTCTTTCGAGATGCTGGACGCGTTCTTCGAGGCAGGGTTCAATACGATCGACACCGCCGACGTCTATTCCGCATGGGCGCCGGGACATCAGGGTGGCGAGAGCGAGACCGTGATCGGCAACTGGCTGAAGCGCGGCACGGTGGCCCGCGACAAGGCTGTCATTGTAACCAAGTTCGGTTACCCCACCATGGGCGACGACAAGAAGCTGAAGGCGAAGTGGGTGGTGGAAGCCGTCGACAAATCCCTGCAGCGATTACAGACCGACTATATCGACCTCTACCTTTCGCATTTTCCCGATGACGACACGCCGCACGAGGAGACGCTTGGCGCGCTTGCGAAGCTGAAGGATGCCGGCAAGGTGCGCTCGATCGGCTGTTCGAACTTCAGTGCGGAACAGTTGCAGGCCTCGCTCGACGCTGCGGACAGAAACGGCCTACCCCGTTACGACGTGCTGCAGCCGGAATACAATCTCTACACCCGCAACAAGTTCGAAGGCCCGCTTGCGGACCTTTGCATCGCCGAAGACATCGGCGTCATCAGCTACTACGCGCTGGCAGCTGGCTTCCTGACCGGCAAGTATCGCAAGGCCGAAGATGCCGAGGGCAAGACGCGCGGCAACCGCATGCCCGACTATATCAACGACCGGGGCCTGAAGGTGCTTGCAGCACTCGACGAGGTGGCTGCGGAAACCGGCGAAAGCCTGGCTGCGATTTCGATTGCCTGGGTTGCCGCACGGCCGGGCATTACTGCGCCGATCGCCAGCGCGACCAGCCTGAACCAGCTCGAGGCGATCCTTGCGGCCGGCAGACTCACGCTCACCGACGCGCAGATGGCGCTGCTCAACGAGGCCGGTGCCTGATCTATCCTTCCGTAGAGTTTAACCTGGAGAATTCCCGTGCAGACACGCAAGCTTGGAACTGAACTGACGGTCTCGGCGATTGGCCTTGGCTGCATGGGCATGAGCCATGCCTATGGCGGGCAGGATGAGGCAACGTCGATCAAGACATTGCAGCGCGCCGTCGAGATCGGCGTCAATTTCTTCGACACGGCCGAAGTCTATGGTCCCTACATAAACGAGGAGCTTGTCGGCAAGGCATTGAAACCGTTCCGCGACAAAGTGGTGATCGCCACCAAATTCGGCTTCAGGATCGATCCCGCCAAAAAGGACTCGAGCGCAATGTCCGGTCTCGACAGCCGCCCGGAGCATGTGCACGCGGTTGCCGAAGCTTCGCTGAAACGCCTCGGCATCGACGTGATCGACCTCTTCTACCAGCACCGCGTCGATCCTGATGTGCCGATCGAGGAGACGGTCGGAGCGATGGCGGAGCTGGTGATGGCAGGCAAGGTGCGCGCGCTCGGGCTTTCGGAGGCGAGCCCTGACATCATCCGGCGCGCTCATGCGGTGCACCCCATTGCGGCGCTGCAAAGCGAATACTCGCTCTGGACCCGCGATCCCGAGGGCGATGTGATCGATACATGCCGTGAGCTGGGGATCGGCTTTGTGCCGTTCAGCCCGCTCGGCCGCGGCTTCCTGACCGGCAAGATCCAGAACACATCGGAATTCGGCGAGGGTGACCTTCGCCGGACCATGCCGCGCTTCGAGGCTGAGAACATGGAAGCGAACCTAGCGCTGGTGCGGCTTGTCGAACAGATGGCGGCGGAAAAGGGCATCACGGCGGCGCAGCTTGCCCTTGCCTGGGTGCTGGCCAAGGGTGATTTCATCGTGCCTATTCCCGGCGCCCGCAAAATCCCCAATCTGGAGCAGAATGCCGCGGCCGCCGACGTCGTGCTGACCGCCGACGATGTGAAGCGGCTCGACGACATGCTGTCTCCCGACAAGATCGCCGGCGCCCGTTACGGCGGACAAGCGGCATGGACACCGCGCCGCTAATGGAACTTCGTTTCACCGAGAACGTTTAAAGAACATCCAAATGGTGAGGAAACTATGAGCGACATACATAACCCGAAGACTGACCCGGATCCCGCATCGAATACCGAGAAGGACCCGGACGACTGGGTCACCGGTGACGAGCCGATGACAGGTGCCCAGGGCTCCTATCTCAAGACCCTCAGCGAGCAGGCGAAGGATCCCGACGCTTTCGCCGAAGATCTGTCCAAGGCCGAAGCCTCCAAGCGCATCGATGCGCTCCGCGAGAAGATGAAAATGTGAGTGTTGAGCCTTCCCTAGGTTCTGTTGTTGCAGAGCCTGGGGAGGGCATCATATTTTCCGAAGAGCAGGCACTGCAGTCACGCATCCCTTTCTATTCTGTCGCTATCCCCCCATTTCTGGAAAGCCCTGGTACCATTCCGAACGGTCGCCGCCATGGTTGGCCATTCCGGCCTTGGTGAGGAGCCCGCGGGGCTGGGCATAACTCGTGATCCGCCGCAACGGTCGCTCGTGCCACTGGATATTGAAGGCCCACAGTTTCGGGAAAAAGCAGAGCGAGGCATAAGGCAGGTGATCGTGGATCCACCAGGCAAGCTTTCGCCAGTCGCCCTCCTCGCTGACATTGTCAATTAGCCATGGGACGACGATACATGCCGTTGCGCCCATGCAGCCCTCGGCATCGCGAAGATCCCAGATATGGTCGGCAGATGAGGCGGCATTGGTGGCGCAGTTCATTCCCCTGACATTGCCGAAGGCGTTGACTTCAGCTGCGCGGTAACCGGAGCGCACATGCAGCCGGCCGAACGTTGCCTGCAGCGGTTCCAGCAGCTCCTCGCACAGGCGCCGCCCCGCCTCGATCGCCAGATCCGGATCGTCAGGAACATTGGCCATGCCATAGACCGCGGCAATCTCGGAAAACAGGAAATCGCGGAAGAAGAAGTTCTCCGACAGCCTGACCCTGCCAATCTCCTCCAGCCCCTTCATGGAATTCGGTTTGCGCATTCGACCTTCCCCTACGGTTTTCTTGAAATTACCGTGCCCGTTTGAAATCTACGAAATCAATAACAGACGCGAAAAGGCCGCCTTTATCCAGGCGGCCTTTTCGGGATTTTCGGCTCTCCTTCCGCGATCTGCATGAGGAGAGCTACATCTATGTTCAGGACGTCCGCGCCGCATCCTATGGATATGGCGGCAGGACACAGGAATGGCGTTACCAGCGCGCCAGTTAGGCGCGCAGCACGCCGCCGGTCACCTTGACGACGTTGGCGACGATCTTGGCGGTGAGTGCCTCGAAATCCTCGTCCGTCAGTGTCTTGTCGACCGGCTGGATCAGGATCTCGATTGCGACCGACTTCTTGCCCTCGCCCACCGACGCGCCTTCGAAGACGTCGAAGACGTTGACGCCCGAGATCAGCTTGCGGTCGGCACTGGTTGCGGCTTTGACGATGGCGCCGGCTTCGACAGTGGATTCCACCACGAAGGCGAAGTCGCGCTTGACGGCCTGGAAGGGCGAGAGTTCCAGCGGCGGCTTGGTGCGGGTCGCCTTCTTCTTCGGCTCGGCCATGGCGTCGAGATAGACCTCGAAGCCGCACAGCGCGCCAGAGACATCGAGCGCCGACAGCGTCTTCGGATGGAATTCGCCGAACGTGCCGAGCACGATCTTCGGACCCATCTTGATCGTGCCGGAGCGGCCCGGATGATACCAGGCGGGACCACCCTGCTCGACCTGCACGTTCGACATGGGCAGGCCGCAGGCTTCGATCACCGCCAGCGCATCCGCCTTGGCGTCATAGACATCCACCGGCTTGCCGCCGCCCTTGGCACCGTTCGACCAGAGGCGCCCCGCGCCATTGATCGAGGCCGTGCCGCGGCGGATACCGCCGGCAACGCGACGCTGGCCTTCCGGCGTATCGTTCTCGTAGGTGCCGGAGACTTCGAAGATCGCCACATCGCCCAAACCCTTGTCAGCATTGCGCTGGGCAGCGGTCAACAGACCCGGCAGCAGCGAGGGACGCATATCCGACATATCCGCGGCGATCGGGTTGGCGAGCTTCAGCGACGGCGCGCCGCCACCGAACAGCTTTGCCTGCGCCTCCGGAATGAACGACCAGGTGACGGCTTCCAGCATGCCGCGGGCAGCAAGCGCGCGCTTGGCCGTGCGGGTGCGGATCTGCAACGTCGTCAGGATCTTGCCATTGACGCTGCCGATGCTTTCGAGAGGCTCCGGCTTGATGTGATCGACGCCGTGGATGCGCATGACCTCTTCAACGAGATCAGCCTTGCCATCGACATCCGGACGCCAGGACGGAACCTTGACCGACACGCGTTCGCCTGAACCTTCGACCGTAAAGCCGAGGCGATCGAGGATCTGGCGGCTTTCGTCGGACGAGATCTCAAGGCCGGTCAGGCGCTTGACTTCAGCGAAGGGGAAATCGACGACCTTCGGCTCATATGCCTTGTAGCCGACGACCTTTGCTTCGGCAGCCGTGCCGCCGCAGAGTTCCAGCACTAATTGCGTGGTGCGGTCGAGGCCGGGCAGCATATAGTTCGGATCGACGCCGCGTTCGAACCGGTAGCGGGCGTCGGTGATGATGCCGAGCGCGCGGCCGGATTTCGCGATGTTGATCGGGTCCCACAATGCCGATTCGATCAGGACATCGACGGTGTTCTCGTCGCAGCCGGAATGTTCGCCGCCCATGATGCCGCCGATCGATTCGACGCCGTTGTCATCGGCGATGACGACGTTATTGGGTGTAAGCTTGTACTCGCGGGTATCGAGCGCGAGGATCGTTTCGCCTTCGCTGGCGCGGCGAACGACCAGATCGCCCTTCACCTTGGCGGCATCGAAGACATGCATCGGCCGGCCCTGGTCGAAGGTCATGTAGTTGGTGATGTCGACCAGAGCATTGATCGGACGCAGGCCGATCGCCTTCAGGCGCGTCTGCATCCAGGCCGGGCTTGCGCCGTTTTTCACGCCGCGCACGAGGCGCAGGCCGAAACCGGGGCACAGGTTTTCATCATCGAGATCGATCGACAGGCCGACAGAGGTTTCGCCCTCGAGCTTGAGCTGAGGTTCCGCGCGCGGCTTCAGCGTGCCGAGGCCGGATGCGGCCAGATCACGGGCGATGCCATAGATCGAGGTGCAATCGGGACGGTTCGGCGTCAGGTTGATCTCGATCATCGGATCGTCGAGGCCGGCATAGGCGGCGAACGAGGTGCCGACCGGGGCATCTTCGGGAAGATCGATGATCCCGTTATGGTCTTCCGACATGTTCAGCTCCTTTTCGGAGCACATCATGCCGTGGCTTTCGACGCCGCGGATCTTGCCGATGGCAAGCGTTACATCGATGCCCGGCACATAATCGCCCGGACGCGCGAGCGCACCGACCAGACCGGCGCGGGCATTCGGCGCGCCGCAGACGATCTGCAGCGGCTTGCCGCCGTTGACATCAGGACCGGCATCGACGGACAGAACCTTCAGGCGGTCCGCCTCCGGATGTTTTTCCGCCGACAGGACTTTCGCGATGACGAAAGGCTTGTAGGCAGCCTTGTCATCGACATCCTCGACTTCCAACCCGATCGCCGTCAGGCGCTCGCAGATCTGCTCGAGATTGGCATCGGTTTCAAGGTGATCCTTGAGCCAGGAAAGCATGAATTTCATTACTGCACCCTTATAAAATCGAGCGGGCTTTCCGGCAGACCCCGGGCCACATCAAATAGTTTCGAAAGAAGTGACGCATAACCGCGTGCGTCATCGATAGCGCTGTGGGGCATGCTGGCAGATCGCTCAAACTCTATGCTGCCTTTTCCGGAGCCGTCGCACCGGGGGCCTTCCAGCCCGCCAGCATTCCGCGGATAGACAGATCCTCATCGACATCCGGCCAGTGGATACCAGCCAGCATCAGCTCAATGTTGTTTCGCTCTGCCGGCGTTGCCGCATACAGGCTCGGATACCACCACAAGGGAGTGATGACCTCACGCCCATCCGCCAGCCGGACATGAACGCTATGGAGATCGCACCAAGCCTCGATAGGCTGCTCGTTCTCAGGATACAGACTTGGCGAATTCATCCCATGCCTCCACAAACTGCCCGTGATGATCTTTGACGACCTCCATGATACGCCCTAGATCGACCGCCTTGAACCCCTTGGCCTCAACCAGTTCGATCGGCTCAAGCCAGATCTTCGCTTCGCCGCCGTGTCCAGCTACGTGGATATGCCGGGGCTCCGACATATCAGAACCGTAGAAATGGAACCGGAAGCCGTATTTGCGAAGAACCGTCGGCATCTCCTACTGGCTCAACCCACCAAACAATGTCGGCATGTCGAGCGGGCGGAAACCGTAGTGGTTCATCCAGCGGACGTCGGCATTGAAGAAATCGCGAAGGTCCGGCATGCCGTATTTCAGCATGGCGATACGATCGAGGCCCATGCCCCAGGCAAAGCCCTGGTATTCATCCGGGTCGAGCCCGCCGGCGCGGAGCACGTTGGGATGCACCATGCCGCAGCCGAGGATTTCCATCCAGTCGGTGCCTTCTCCGAACTTCACTATCGGGCCTGAGCGGTCGCACTGGATATCGACTTCGAACGACGGTTCCGTGAACGGGAAGAAGGACGGACGGAACCGCATCGTCACCGACGGCACTTCGAAGAAGGTCTTGCAGAACTCTTCCAGCACATAGCGCAGATTGCCCACATGCGCCTTCTTGTCGACCACGAGGCCTTCGACCTGGTGGAACATCGGCGAATGGGTCGCGTCGGAATCCTGGCGATAGGTCTTGCCGGGAATGATGATGCGGATCGGCGGGTCCTGCGCTTCCATCGTGCGAACCTGGACCGGCGACGTGTGGGTGCGCAGCACCTTGCGCTCACCCTTTTCATCCGGCTGGAAGAAGAACGTGTCGTGCATTTCGCGGGCGGGATGGCCTTCCGGGAAATTCAGCGCGGTGAAGTTATAGTAATCGGTCTCGACATCAGAACCCTCGGCGATCGAGAAGCCCATGTCTGCGAAGATCGCGGTGATTTCGTCGGTGATCTGGCTGATTGGGTGGATACGCCCGCGCTCGGCCGGAGAAGAGCGCACCGGCAGCGACACATCGAGCGTTTCGGCCTTCAGACGCGCGTCGATCGCTGCGTCCTTCAGCATCGTCTTGCGGCTCGTGATCGCCTCGGTGACCTCAGTCTTCAGCGCGTTGATCGCCGCGCCGCGGGTCTGGCGTTCTTCCGCCGACATGCCACCGAGTGTCTTCAGGAGCTCGGAGACGGAGCCTTTCTTGCCAAGCGCATTGACGCGCACGGCTTCGATCGATGCCTCATCGCTGGCGCCTTCGATTTCAGCCAGAAGCGAGGTTTTCAGATTTTCCAGATCGGACATGATGTGTTCCGTTGATGCTCGGACAATGAAGCGGATTCGAATGCGACTGCTGGCGGACAAAACATGAAAGCCGACAAAAGAAAAACCCGCGCCAGCTCACTGCCAGCGCGGGTTCCCCAAAATCTATCAGCTACAAGCTTGGGAAGCGCTGGTTACTTGACCGCGCTTTCAAACTCGTTCTTCGTGCCGGCGTCCTTGAGGTAGGCCAGAGCCGTCTTGGAAGCTTCGACGAGAGCGCCGAATGCTGCAGGCTCATGGATTGCCAGGTCAGACAGGACCTTGCGGTCGACTTCGATGCCAGCCTTGTTGAGGCCGTCGATGAAGCGGCCGTAGGTCAGGCCGGATTCGCGCACAGCGGCGTTGATACGCTGGATCCAGAGAGCGCGGAAGTTACGCTTCTTGACGCGACGGTCGCGCGTTGCGAACTGGCGCGAACGATCGACTGCTGCCTTTGCGGCGCGGATGGTATTCTTGCGGCGGCCGTAGAAGCCCTTGGCTGCCTTGAGTGTCTTGGTGTGCTTGGCGCGGGAAGTTACGCCACGTTTTACGCGTGCCATGTCATGATCTCCTTAAAACTGTTCCAAATCGTCGAATGAGTCTTAGAGACCGTTCGGCAGGTAGTTCTTGATAACCTTCTTGCCGTCAGGCTCAGCGAGGATCATCGTGCCGCGTGCATCGCGGATGAACTTGTTGGAACGCTTGATCATGCCGTGGCGCTTGCCAGCAGCGGCGGCAACGACCTTACCGGTCGCGGTTACCTTGAATCGCTTCTTGGCAGCCGATTTCGTCTTCATCTTGGGCATTTTGCTACTCCATAATTGTATCGGAACCACAGACGATGCGAATTCCAAGCATTTTGAACTGCCACGGCATGCCCTGCCGGACCGTTCGGACGCGCGCTTATAACCGCAGAGGATTAAAAGCGCAATGGTATAAGAAGAATGGCGTGACAACGCCGATACCCTGACCTTCTAAAGGCACGGGGCGATTGGCGTGGCGCTTACTTCGGCGCCAGCACCATCATCATCTGGCGGCCTTCGAGCTTGGGCTCGGCTTCCACCTTGGCAATTTCAACAGTGTCTTCTTTGACCTGCAGCAGAAGCTTCATGCCGAGTTCCTGGTGGGCCATTTCGCGGCCACGGAACTTCAGCGTCACCTTTACCTTGTCGCCTTCCTCAAAGAACCGGTTCATCGCCTTCATCTTCACCTCATAGTCATGGGTGTCGATGTTCGGGCGCATCTTGATTTCTTTGATTTCGACGATCTTCTGCTTCTTGCGCGCTTCGGACGCCTTCTTCTGGTTCGCGTATTTCAGCTTACCAAGATCGAGGATCTTGCATACCGGCGGATCGTTGTTCGGCGAGATCTCGACGAGATCGAGTCCGGCGTCCTCGGCCATCTTGAGGGCCTGGTCGGTCGGTATCGCACCGAGATTCAAGCCTTCGGCATCGATAAGCTGGACCTTGGGAACGCGGATTTCCCGGTTTGAGCGCGGGCCTTCCTTGACGGGGGCATCGGCTTTGAATGGTCTGCGAATGGTCGTGTTCTCCTAGATAATTTCAGCACGCAGCAACGACAATTCCTCGCTTGGCTGCAGCCGAAAGCGGAATGTCGTCATCACTGGATAGATGTCAATACCATATACGCGGGGAAAAATCACCTGCTGCAATCGTCTGACAATGTGATTTATAGATGCCCACCTTTCAGGATGCCTCTGTTTGACGCAATCGGAGGCTGCGACGTCAAGGAGACCCACATGTCAGCGACCGCCCCATCAGACCTTATCCGCATTCCGGTTGGCACCGCAGAGACAATGCGCGAGATCGCAATTCTCGTCAGGCCGGCATCCGCTTCCAACGACAACGCGGCTTTCGTCTGGCTCGGCGGCTACCGATCGGACATGACGGGCACCAAAGCCGTCGAACTCGACGCGCTGGCCGAGACGCTCGGCACCGAGTGCATCCGCTTCGACTATTCCGGCCACGGCGTCTCCGGCGGCGCGTTTCGCGACGGCACGATTTCCCGCTGGCTGGAGGAGGCTCTTGCCGTGCTCGACCACACGAAACCCAAGAGCGTAGTGCTGGTCGGCTCGTCGATGGGCGGCTGGATCGCGCTTCGTGTGGCTCAAGAGCTTAAGAAGCGTGGCGGGTCGCCCAAAGTCGAGGGTATGGTGCTGATTGCCCCCGCCCCCGATTTTACGGGGGAGCTGATCGAGCCACACCTGACGGATGAGCAGCGGCAGTCGCTTGCAGTCAACGGCTATGTCGAGGAACCCTCCGAATATAGCAGCGAACCTGATATCTACACCCGCGACCTGCTTGAGGATGGAGCACGCAACCGAGTACTGACCGGCATTATCGAAACCGGTTGCCCCGTGCATATCCTTCAGGGAATGAACGACCGCGACGTGCCTTATGAACACGCGCTGAAACTCATGGAATTCCTGCCTGCCGACGACGTGACGCTGACGCTTGTACGTGACGGTGATCACCGCCTTTCCAGACCTCAGGATATCGAAAAAATGAGGGGTGCAATCATGGGCCTAATAAGTAAATGAGTAAATTTTGGGCTGATGCGAGAATGCAGCATTGTTAACCATAAAGCAGTTTTAATGAAGATTAACAAAACCTGAACGATTGACTTGACCCCCATTCGGCCCTTAACTTTTCGTTAGGACTTTAAGGGACGGGTCATGATGAAAGCCTTGCTGGTACGGCGCTTTGCGGTGATCCTTTTGTGCGCGCTGGTGCCTGCGGGCGCCGCAATGCCGGCTCCGCGGTCGATTGCATCGATGGTGACCGGTGACGTGACGTCGCAACCGATCGGCCATTTCGAGTTCTGCCAGCGCCTGCCCGCGGAATGTTCTCTGAAGAGCCGGTCGGCACCTGCTCCCAAACTCAACGAAGACAGCTGGCAAACGGTTCGCCGGATCAACCTGGAAGTCAACGAGCGCTATATCGCCAAAACCGACATGGATGCTTACGGTCGGGAAGAGTTCTGGACCTATCCGACCATCTTCGCCGACTGCGAGGATTTTGCGTTGCAGAAGCGCAAGGAACTGGCCGAAGCAGGTTTCAGTTATTCCGACCTTCTGATGACGGTCGTGCGCAAGCCGGATGGAGAAGGTCACGCCGTTCTGACGCTTCGCACTGCGGATGGAGATTTCATTCTCGACAATCTTGATAACGATGTCCTGCCCTGGACAGCTACGCATTACACGTTCCTGAAGCGCCAGGCTTCGTTCAACGCAGGGCGTTGGGTCACCATCGAAAATGGCCGCGACCTTCTCGTCGGCGCTCTCCGGTAGAGCCGGCTTGCAGACGACGGGCCGTATCAACCGGTCGAAATGACAAGACCCGCCCTGCTTTGCAGCGGCGGGTCTTCTTTTTTGCTGTCGATGCGCCGGCTGCGGCGAACCGATAACCTGCGCCTTATCCGTTGCCGATCAGGATACCGGCGGCCAGGACCAGCGAGCCGCCGAACACGACCTGGAAGACAGCCTTGAAGAACGGTGTCTCCATGTAACGGTTCTGAATGAAAGCGATCGCCCAGAGTTCGAAGAAGACGATGATCGCCGCAACGATAGTGGCCGTCCAGAAATGCGGAATGAGATAGGGCAGTGTATGGCCGAGGCCGCCGAGCGCGGTCATGATGCCTGAGGCAAATCCGCGCTTGATAGGGGAGCCGCGACCGGAAATCTTGCCATCGTCGTGTGCCGCTTCGGTAAAGCCCATCGAGATACCCGCACCGACCGATGCGGACAGACCGATCAGGAAGGTCGACCAAGTATCGCCCGTGGCGAATGCTGCCGCAAAGATCGGCGCCAGTGTCGAAACCGAACCGTCCATAAGGCCGGCAAGCCCTGGCTGGACATAGGTCAGGATAAACTGACGCCGGGCAGACAGGTCTTCTTCCGAACGCGTTTCCTCGGGTACGTGCTTTTCGCTGAGCATCCGGGCGATGTCTTCATGCCCGTCCTCCGCCAAGGCCAGATCGCCCAGGAGCTGCCGCGTCGAGGCATCCGATACCCTTTTGGCGGCCTCGCGATAGAACCGTGCCGCCTGGCGCTCCATCGCTTCCGTCTGTTCGCGGATCTTGTCGAGCGGCAGATTGCGCATGAGCCAGTCTGGCTTGCGGGCGTAAAATCCCTGCACATGCTCTCTGCGGATCAGCGGAATGTTCTCGCCGAAGCGGGAGCGAAACATCTGGATCAGCATGTTCTTGTGCGTCTGCTCGACCTCGGCCATGTCCTCGAACACCTTTGCGGAGCTCGGATATGCCTCTTTCAGGTTCTTCGCGTAGGAGAGATAGATGCGCGCATCCTCCTCTTCCGACGAGATGGCAAGAGCGAGGATTTCCTCTTCGCTCAGCGACAAAAACGCCCGGCGGGACCCGGGCACCAAACGAGTGAACATCGAAGCTCCTTATTAGAATAATTCTAACCTAACTTTTTTGTGTGAAAGTTCAAGTCACTCCAAACCGTGCCCTTTGATCCGTTTGAGAAAAAAAATCGCGCGCAATATTCGCAAACCAATGCTGCAGCGCAGCGCAACTTCCTGCACTTTTTACTTGCCGGTGACGAAATGATCGGATTAAGAGCAGACGCCGGTGAGGACCGGTGAAATGAAGTTACCGGCCGTCAAGGGCCAGTCAGAAAGGCATGACCCGTATGAACCGCAGACATTTCTTTCGGCAGGCAGGGACCGCCGGAATCGGCGCAGTTGCAGCCGGGGCTTTGGCCGCTCCCGCGATCGCGCAGGAAAGCCCCAAGCTCACCTGGAGGATGACATCCTCCTTTACCAAGAACACCGACATCCTCTGGGCCGCATCCACCGATATCGCGCAAAGCGTCAAGGAAGCGACGGACGGCAACTTCACCATCCACACATTCGCGGCCGGCGAAATTGTGCCCGGCCTTCAGGCGGCAGACGCTGTTTCCAACGGAACCGTCGAAATGGCGCATACCTGCTCCTACTATTACATCGGCAAGGATCCGACATTCGCGCTCGGCACGTCGGTGCCCTTCGGTCTCAATGCCCGCCAGACGAACTCCTGGTTCTCGATCGGCGGGGGCAACGACCTGCTCAACGAATTCCTCGGCACCTACAATCTCTATGCGCTGCCGGCCGGCAATACGGGTGCCCAGATGGGTGGCTGGTTCCGCAAGGAGATCAACACGATCGATGACCTGAAGGGTCTGAAGATGCGCATCGCAGGTCTTGCCGGCCAGGTGATGACGAAGCTTGGCGTCACGCCGCAGCAGATCGCCGGCGGCGACGTTTATGCGGCCCTGGAAAAGGGCACGATCGATGCGACCGAATTCGTCGGTCCGTATGACGATCAGAAGCTCGGCTTCGTGAAGGTCGCGAAATACTACTACTATCCCGCATGGTGGGAAGGTGGCCCGGCCGTCCACGCCTTCTTCAACCGCGACAAGTTCAACAATCTGCCGAAGAGCTACCAGCGCATTCTGAAAGATGCCTGCGCCAACGCCAACATGAACATGCTGGCTCGCTACGATGCCAGCAACGCCAAGGCGCTGCGCCAGCTTGTGTCGGAAGGTGCCGTGCTGAAGGCCTTCAACCAGCAGATCCTAGATGCCAGCTTCGCTGCGGCGCAGGAAACCTATGCGGAACTCACGGCCAAGAACGCTGCCTTCAAGAAGATCTACGACAGCCAGCAGGCCTTCAAGAAGGATGCCTATCTCTGGGCGCAGATCGCCGATTACACCTACGACACGTTCATGATGATCCAGCAGCGCAACGGCAAGCTTTGATCATCAAGCGCACCTGCTCAATCGAGAACCCCGGCCCAGCCCGGGGTTTTCCTTTTGCGGCAAGGCAAACACTGTCGATTCCTCTTGTCGGAGCCGGGAAAAGAGCTTTAAGACCAAGACGGCTTGAACGAGATTTTTCAGACATCTCAGGAGGATATTTCATGGATCGCAGACGTTTCCTGCACAATGCTACCACTGCCGGCATCGGCGCCGCGGCTGCCGCTTTGGCCACGCCGGCGATCGCCCAGGAGCGTCCGAAGATCACCTGGCGGCTGACATCGTCCTTTCCAAAGAGCCTGAACATCATCTTCGATGCGGCGACCCAGATCGCCAACAGCGTCAAAAATTCGACGGACGGCAATTTCACCATCCAGACCTATGGCGCCGGTGAACTGGTGCCGGCTCTGCAGGCCGCCGATGCGGTTGCCAACGGCACGGTCGAGATGGCGCATACATGCTCCTATTATTACATCGGCCAGGATCCAGCCTTTGCGCTCGGTACCGCCATTCCGTTCGGCCTCAATGCCCGCATGACGAATGCCTGGTTCCTGAACGGCGGCAACGACCTGATCAACGAGTTCCTGGCGCCCCGCGGCCTTTATGCGCTGCCGGCCGGCAATAGCGGCACGCAGATGGGCGGCTGGTTCCGCAAGGAGATTAACACGATCGACGACCTGAAGGGTCTGAAGATGCGCATTGCCGGCCTGGCCGGCCAGGTGATGCAGAAGGTTGGCGTGACGCCCCAGCAGATCGCCGGCGGCGATGTCTATGCGGCGCTCGAAAAGGGTACGATCGATGCGACCGAATTCGTCGGTCCGTATGACGATCAGAAGCTCGGCTTCGTCAAGGTCGCCAAATACTACTACTACCCGGCATGGTGGGAAGGCGGCCCGGCCATGCATGCCTTCTTCAACCTGGAAAAGTTCAACAGCCTGCCGAAGAGCTACCAGCAGATCCTGACCGATGCCTGCGCGGCAGCCAACATGAGCATGCTTGCCAATTACGACGCCCATAACGCTGTCGCTCTGAAGAAGCTGGTCGGCGAAGGCGCCGTCTTGAAGGCGTTCAACCGCGACATTCTGGATGTGTGCTTCAAGGCCGCGATGGAAACCTATGCGGAGCTTTCCCAGAAAAGCCCGGCCTTCAAGAAGATCTACGATCACCAGCAGGCGTTCAAGAAGGACTCCTATCTCTGGGCGCAGGTGGCCGAATACAGCTACGATACGTTCATGATGATGCAGCAGCGCGCCGGCACGCTCTGAGCATCGAATAAAACGACGAAAGCCCCGCACGCGACGGGGCTTTCAAAACTTTAAGAGAGCGTCGGCCTAGCTCTTCAGATGGGCCTGGACGATCTTAGCTACCGGTGTTGGGGCGATTGCTGCCGACATTGGTATTTGTCGACGCGGTCTTCCCGTCGGCGGTCTGGCCGTAATAGGTACCACCGAGGTGGCCGCCGGAACTGGTGTTTTCCACCTGGCGTTCTGCGCGCTTTACGGTCTGTTCTACGTCACTCTTGCTCATAATGTCCTCCAGCTTTTGGGGTTGGTGACGGTGTTTCCAACTCAACTCTCAAAGATCTGTTCCCGAAAAACCGACATCTCGCTTGACGACAACATAATCCGATCCTATTTGGAAACGATCATTTCCTAATTAGGCAATCCGCTATGACGATCGAAACCCTCACCGATACTGCTCGAACGGCAGGCCGGCCGCGCGAGTTCGAAATCGAAGCGGCGCTGGACAAGGCGATCGTCGTGTTTTCCGAGCAGGGTTATCACGCGACGTCGATTGCGGACCTCAAGGACGCGATGGGGCTGACGGCCGGAAGCCTCTACAAGGCGTTTAAGGACAAGAAGGCCATCTTTCTCGCGTCCTTCGATCGCTACAAGCAGGTTCGCAACGCAGCCCTTGCGGAGGCAATTTCGGTGGGAGGCAACGGCCGCGAACGGATGCGCCTTGCGCTGCATCACTATGCTAACTCGGCGCATGGCGAACTTGGCCGGCGCGGCTGCCTCGTGGTCGGCGCTGCCGTCGAACTTGCGCTCTTCGATCTCGAAACGGATCTGCGCGTGAAAGTATCGCAAGCCCGGATTGAAGGTCTGTTCGAAAACCTGGTTCGGGAGGGCCAGGCGGACGGATCGATTTCGGATCGGAGCGATCCCGAAGTGACGGCGCAGTTCTTCTACGCCGTGATTCAGGGTCTGCGGATCGCGGGAAAGGCCGGACAGGGCCAGGAACGCGCCATCGCCACCGTGGAAACCGCGCTTAAAATTCTCGACTGACAGCACGTCTCTTTTCTCCCTCCCTTTTCTCCTCCCAAGAGCCCACCATGACATCCCCAGTTCCTTCCCCCGCTCGTCGGGTTTCGCCGGACGCCGAAACGGCGGCCACATCGCCAAGTGCAGCGCCCACCCTCTCCCCGATAATGGCCTTCACTATGGCCGCCGCGGCCGGGCTGATCGCCGCCAACCTTTATTACGCGCAGCCGCTTGCAGGCCCGATTGCCGCATCGATCGGCCTTTCCGAAAGCGCCACCGGCCTGATCGTGACGCTGACGCAGATCGGCTATGGGCTCGGCCTGCTGTTCATGGTGCCACTCGGCGATCTCGTCGAGAACCGCCGGCTGATCATCCTGATGATTGCCGCCACGAGCGTTGCCCTGATCGCGGCCGGGCTTTCGACGACACCGCTTCCGTTTCTCGCGGCATCGCTGGCGATCGGCATCACCTCCACTGCGGTGCAGATGATCGTGCCGTTTGCGGCAAACCTTGCACCGGAGGAGAGCCGCGGCCGGGTCGTTGGAAATGTCATGAGCGGGCTGATGATCGGCATCATGATGGCGCGACCCGTCGCGAGCTTCATTGCAGGATTATCGTCGTGGCATACCGTGTTCTTCCTGTCGGCTGCGGTGATGGTTGCCGTCGGTCTGGTGCTGTCCTTCCGCCTGCCCAGGCGCATGCCGAAGACGACGCTTAGCTATCCCGGCCTGATCGCTTCCATGGGAAGGATCTATACGACGCAACCGCTCCTGCGCCGGCGGTCCTTCTACCAATTCGCCCAGTTCTTCGCGTTTAGCCTGTTCTGGACTGTGACGCCGCTTCTCTTGGCAGGGCCGGCCTTTCAGTTGGGCCAGGGCGCCATCGCAATCTTCGCGCTTGTCGGTGTCGCCGGTGCGGTTGCTTCTCCGATCGCCGGACGGTTGGCCGACCGCGGCCTCGGCAAGCCGGCAACCGCATTCGGCATCCTCGCCGTCGTTGCCGCCTTCCTGATCACCCATGTCGCGCCCGAAGGTTCGACCTTTGCGCTGGTGATGCTGGGTTTGGCCGCCATCGCGCTCGATTTCGGCGTGTCGATGACGCTGGTGATCGGCCAGCGATCGATCTACGGCCTTGATGCAGAGCTGCGCAGCCGTTTGAACGGCCTGTTCATGGCAACCTTCTTTGTCGGCGGAGCACTGGGTTCGGCAATCGGCGCCTGGGCCTATGCGCAAGGCGGCTGGCTCGCCGCATCGGCGATCGGCCTCGCCCTGCCGGCCGCAGCCTTTGCTTATTTCCTCACGGAAAAACGATGACGAAATATGGCCCGCTTGTTTTGCGGGCCTGCCAATGCCGACATGGCAAAGCCGCACTTGCGGCATTTACGGTTTATTAAATCCCGATCCGCACTCTCAAATCAGACCCTTCCCGCCCTCGGTGTATCATGATTGTCTGGCATTTGACCGTCGCTTTCCTGACGCTGGCACTGCTGGGTGTGGCGATCCACATCTTCCGGTCATCGCTGAATGTCATCCCCGATATCTCCGTGACCGGGACAGGTCGGCCTGCGCGCGATCACATGATCAACGACATGTTGAGCGCCAATTATGGCTTCTGGGATATGGTGGCCGGGACTGAATACGACGAGGACGGGTTATACGAGTTCTTCAGCAGAAAGAACCTGCGGATCTCCTGCACGCATGCCATCGCCGTCGGTCTTGCCGTGTTGTTGTCGTTCGACCCCTTGTGGGTGGGTTTTACAAGCGTAGTGGACAACGCTCCGGAATGGCTATGGGATCTCTTTTTATACCGTATCGAGAACCTTGAGCTGATTTGAGGTCGCTTACCCGATGCGCTTGTAAAACAGCGTCGTGCCGCAGAGGCCGCCTTGCGGCCACAGGGCGTAGTCGGGAATGACGCCGACGCGTTCCCAGCCGAACCGGGGATAGATGCGTTCCGCGTCGCTGCCGGTTGCGGTGTCCAGCACCAGAAGCGTGCGTCCCTGCCGTGCTGCTTCCGCTTCGACGGCCTCCATCAGCTTGCGCGAAAGGCCAAGGCCGCGGGCATCGTGATGGACGAGGAGTTTCATCAGGTCGCCCCGATGCGGCTGGTTCGGTTTCGACGCAAGACCGATCTGGACGGTGCCGACCGCGCGGCCATCGACCTCGGCGACAGCCAGGATGATGGCACCCTTTTCCACTTCGTCGGCGATGCCGTTCCAGTATGCGGTCGCATCGTGAGATTGGAAAGGCAGCATGAAGCCCAGCGATGCGCCGCCATTGATGCAATCGGACAGGATGTCACTGAGATCGGGGATCGCAGCGCGGGTGGCGACGGCATCGAGTATACGGATGGTCGGGGTCATTGTTTGCTCCTGTGGCGTCAGCGGCCGCGGTTGAGGATCACCGCATAGCGGGCGGGGCGATCACTCGGATTGTGGAATTCGAAGGCGTCGCCGATATCCATGAACAGGCAGTCGCCGGGCATGAGACGGTGGGTCACGTCCGGAAGCACCATGTTCAGTTCCCCCTCGAACAGCCAGACATGCTGGGTCATGATCCGGCTTTCCTCGCGCGGCGGGAAACTGACACGTGCACCGGCCGGAAACTCCACCTCGACGATATCGATCGGTGTCGGCATGCCCGGCGGCGAGACGGAGCGGCGCAGATATCCGGTGGTCGGATCGCACCACAGCCTTTGCTCGGTCTTCTTCGACAGAGGTGATGATGACGGCTCGTCTGGCGCAAAGAAGGTGGAGAGGCTTTGACCAAGTCCTTCGCAGAGCCTTGCCAGCAGCGCGGCCGTCGGGCTCGCCTCTGCGCGTTCGATGCGCGAAATCATCGCCCGGCTGACACCGGAGCGCACCGACAGTTCGTCCAGCGTTAGCCCTGCAGAGGCCCGTAGCGCCTTCAGCCTTTCGCCAATCGCCAGTTCGATTTCGCTGTCTGAATTTTCCATTATCAGAGATATAAATTCTCTTTTGATGGAATCAAGAGATTTGCGAAGGCTGGATGAATTTTTAAAGGTGATGGCGTTTCCGCGATAGCGAATGTCCCATTCGATACGCTATGGATCGTCGACCGAGCAGCCGCGCCGGTAGCGCCAAGGTTTCATCAAAATCAGGATTTTCGACATGAATGGACGAGCGGCTGTATCGCCCTTTTCAATCGCCAGCATCGTCGTCTCGATGACGATCGCCGCGATCGGAAGCGGCATCATGTTCGCCTACGTGCCGTTCATGCTGACACGATCGGAAACGCCTTGGGCGGCAGGTGCTGCGGTAACGGCCGTCGCATTCGGTGGGCTCATTGGCTGCGTGCTCGGCGGACCGCTGATCAAGCGGGTTGGACATGCGCGGCTGTTTGCCTGCTCGATGGCGATGGTCATCATCGCAGCCGTGCTGATCGCCGCCGACCTTCCCGCCTATATCTGGATTTTTGCGCGCGGCATTTACGGCGCCGCCGCCAACGTCAACTTCATCATCGCCCAGAGCTGGCTCAACCACGCCGCCTCCAACGAATGGCGTGGCAAGGCGATGTCGTTCTTCTACATGGCCTATGTTCTGGGCCTCGGCTGCGGCAACTGGATTTTCGGCCAGATCCCGACCGACGGCAATCTTGCGCCGCTGGCGGTGGTGTTCTTTACCGCGCTTGCGATCCTGCCGATCGGGCTGACCCGTCTGCCGAACCCGCCCGCCCCGGCGCGCGTCAATGTCGATATCAAGATGGCCTGGAAGATCTCGCCGGTCGGTCTGGTCGGCGTGCTTGCCTCAGGCGGCCTTTCGATGGTGGTGCAGGGCTTCCTGCCGATCTATGCCTCCACCAACAACGTGTCGCAGACCGATGTCGCGATGCTGATGTTCGTGATGCAGACCGGACTGCTGTTCGTCCAGTATCCGCTGGGCATCCTGTCTGACCGGATGGACCGACGCTTTGTGCTTTTGATCACCTGCGTGCTGATCGTGTTTGCCGGCTTCGGAGCGTTTTTCTCCTCCTTCTCGCATCTCTATCTCCTGATGATCATGTTCCTGATCTTCGGGGGTTCGGTGGAGACCGTGTATTCGGTCGCAAACGCCCATGCGAACGATCGCGCCGACCCCGGAGACTTCGTGCCGCTGTCCTCGACGCTTCTCGTTGCATGGTCGACGGCTGCGACGATCGTGCCGCTCATGGTCACGATGCTGACACCCGTTCTGGGCGGAAAAACCTTTATCGTTGCGGCGATGGCGGTGGCTGTCGTCTATGGCCTGTTCGTGCTGCAACGCCTGAAAGAACGCGGTCCGGCACCCGAGGCCGACCGGGAGAGCCATGAAGTGCGCAGCGCCCAGCTTCCGAATGCAGCGGCGCTGACCGAACCCGGGGCTGTAAATCCCGGAAATTAACGCCTTTCATCCTCAACGAAAGGTTATCTTCCCTCTTTGCGGCAGACACGGGCGCTGCTATATGCGCGAGCCATGAGCACCAATTCCCGCACGCCGCTTGACCATATCCGCAATTTCTCGATCGTGGCCCATATCGACCACGGCAAATCGACGCTCGCCGACCGTCTGATCCAGACGACCGGCGGCCTTGCCGAACGCGACATGTCCGAGCAGGTTCTCGATTCGATGGATATCGAGCGCGAGCGCGGCATCACCATCAAGGCACAGACCGTGCGCCTGCACTACAAGGCGAATAACGGCGAGACCTACGTTCTCAACCTGATCGACACACCCGGCCATGTCGACTTTGCCTACGAAGTGTCGCGCTCGCTGTCAGCCTGCGAAGGCTCGCTGCTGGTCGTCGATGCCAGCCAAGGCGTCGAGGCGCAGACGCTTGCCAACGTCTATCAGGCGATCGACAACAATCACGAGATCGTCACGGTCCTCAACAAGATCGACCTGCCGGCCGCCGAACCCGACCGCATCCGCGACCAGATCGAGGAAGTGATCGGCATCGACGCCAGCCAGGCCGTGCTGATCTCGGCAAAGACCGGTCTCGGCATTCCCGACGTTCTCGAAGCGATCGTCCACCAGTTGCCGCCGCCGAAGAGCGAGATGGGCGACAAGGGTCCGCTGAAGGCGCTGCTGGTCGACAGCTGGTACGACACCTATCTCGGCGTCATGGTTCTCGTTCGCATCCTTGATGGCGTGCTGACCAAGGGCCAGACCATCCGCATGATGGGCACCGACGCCAAGTATCAGGTCGAGCGCGTCGGCGTTCTGACCCCGAAGATGCTGGCCGTCGATAGTCTCGGCCCGGGCGAGATCGGTTTCTTTACCGGTTCGATCAAGGAAGTGGCCGATACACGCGTCGGAGATACCATTACCGAAGACAAGAAGCCGACGGCCAAGGCTCTCCCGGGCTTCAAGCCTGCACAGCCGGTCGTGTTCTGCGGCCTCTTCCCGGTCGATGCGGCCGATTTCGAAGACCTGCGCGCCGCGATGGGCAAGCTGCGCCTCAACGACGCTTCGTTCTCGTTCGAGATGGAATCGTCTGCGGCTCTGGGCTTCGGTTTCCGTTGCGGTTTCCTCGGACTGCTGCATCTCGAAATCATCCAGGAGCGTCTGGAACGCGAGTTCAACCTCGATCTGATCGCGACGGCGCCTTCGGTGGTCTATCAGCTGACCATGACCGACGGGTCCGAGCGCGAGCTGCACAATCCGGCCGACATGCCTGATGTCGTCAAGATCTCGGAAATCCGCGAGCCGTGGATCAAGGCGACGATCCTGACGCCGGACGACTATCTCGGCGGCATCCTGAAGCTTTGCCAGGATCGGCGCGGCATTCAGACCGAGCTCACCTATGTGGGCAAGCGCGCCATGCTGACCTACGAACTGCCACTCAACGAAGTGGTGTTCGATTTCTACGACCGTTTGAAGTCGATCTCCAAGGGCTATGCCTCGTTCGATTACCACCTGCACGGCTATCAGGAGGGCAACCTCGTAAAGATGTCGATCATGGTGAATGGCGAGCCTGTCGACGCGCTGTCGATGCTGGTGCACCGGACTGCTGCCGAAAAGCGAGGCCGCGACATGTGCGAGAAGCTGAAGGATCTGATCCCCAGGCACATGTTCAAGATCCCGATCCAGGCAGCCATCGGCGGCAACGTGATTGCCCGCGAGACGATTTCCGCGATGCGCAAGGACGTGACGGCGAAGTGCTACGGCGGCGACGCCACCCGCAAGCGCAAGCTGCTCGACAAGCAGAAGGAAGGCAAGAAGCGCATGCGGCAGTTCGGCAAGGTCGACATTCCGCAGGAAGCGTTCATTGCAGCGCTGAAGATGAAAGACGATTGATTTGCACAGGGGCTGGTTCGAAAGAACCGGCCCTTTTTACTCGCCGATTGCTCAGTCAGCCGGATCATTTCGGGACAGGAATCAAAAGATCTGGGCCGGACCGCAATAAACGAACAGATCGCGCCGTCCAAAGTTTGATAATCTGCAAAAATTGCTTTGAAAACCGCCGATTGACGGCATATTACCGGCGCCTATTCCATCACACGCATTTGGTGACGTCATGAACTATCAGGTCGTATCCGCGCATTGGCCTATTGGCGGAGGCGAGACCGGCGAGCTCATACGCCAGTTCGATTGGACGAAGACGTCTCTCGGGCTGATCAAAGACTGGCCTTCGCATCTGCGGATCAAGGTCAACTCGATGGTCAATTCGCCGATCCCGCAGGTTTTGATGTGGGGCGACGACCATGTGATGATCTACAATGACGGCTACAAGGAGATTGCCGGGGATTATCATCCACGCGCGCTCGGTGACAAGGTTTCCGCTGTCTGGCCGGAAATCTGGGAATGGAACAAGACAATCCTTGAAGCCGGCTTTCGGGGAGAGGTCCAGTCCTTCCGCGACCAAGTCATGGTGCTGAACCGTCATGGATCGCCTGAGGATGTCGTCTTCGACCTGTTCTACACGCCGATCTACGACGAAACCGGCAAGGTCGACGGTGTCCTGTGCACGGTGCTCGAAAACACCGAGAAGGTGCACGCGCTGAACGCCTTGGCTCAGAGCCAGGAAGAGCTCAGCCGCCTTACCAACGCGCTCCCCATCCTCGTCGGGTTCCTCGACCGCGACCATGTCTATCGCTTCGCCAATGACGGTTATCAGGAGTGGTTCGGACTTGCCGCCAGCGACGTGATTGGCAAGCATGCCGCGGAGGTGATCGGCAACGCCTATTACGCCGCCCGCATACCATTGCTTCAAAAAGCGCTCTCCGGCGAACGGGTGATCACGGACACGGTGATCAAACGTCCTGACGGAGAAGAACGGACAGCCGAAATCCGCTACGTTCCGCGCTTCACCTCCAAGGGTGAGATCGACGGCATCTATGTGCTGATCATCGATATCGAAGACCGCAAACAATCCGAGAACGCACTTCGTCGCAGCAATGAACGGTTCCGGGCCGCGGTCGCGGCCATCCATGGCGTGCTGTGGACCAACACCGCCGACGGCCGGATGCTGGGCGAACAGACGGCCTGGGCCACGCTGACCGGCCAGCGTTTCGAAGAATACCAGGACTACGGCTGGGCAGATGCCGTGCATCCCGACGATCGGGAAGGTTCGGTCGCCAGCTGGCAGGCTGCCGTCGCGTCCAAATCCACCTATGTCTGGGAACATCGCGTCCGCCGCCATGACGGCCTCTACCGTACCTTTGCCATCCGCGGCGTGCCGATCATCGGTTCCTCGGGCGACATCGAGGAATGGGTAGGTGTCCATACCGATATCACCGAGCAGCGGGAAGCCGAATCGAACCTGCAGGACCATGCCAGCAACCTGGAACGGCAGGTCCGCCACCGCCTGCGGGCAGAGGAACAGCTGAGACAGCTGAACGAAAGCCTGGAAGCCCGCGTCGAATCGGAGATCGCCGAGAGGCGCCAGGCCGAACGGGCATTGCAGCAGGCGCAGAAGATGGAATCGATCGGTCAGCTGACCGGGGGCGTTGCGCATGACTTCAACAACCTGTTGCAGGTCGTTGCCGGCAATCTTCAGCTCCTGGCCAAGGACATTGTCGGCAATGCACAGGCGGAACGGCGTGTCGGCAATGCGCTTGCCGGCGTCAGCCGCGGTGCAAAGCTTGCCAGCCAGTTGCTGGCTTTCGGCCGCCGGCAGGCGCTGGAGCCACGCGTCATCAACATCAGCCGCTTTATTGCCGGAATGGACGATCTGCTGCGCCGGTCGCTCGGTGAGGCGGTTGAGGTCGAGGTAATTGCCAGCGGCGGGCTCTGGAACACCTATGCCGACCCGACACAGGTCGAAAACGCGCTTCTGAACCTCGCAATCAACGCACGTGATGCGATGGAGGGGTCCGGCAAATTGACGATTGAGGTGGGCAACGCCTTTCTCGACCAGGATTACGCTCGCACCCATGTGGAAGTCACGCCCGGTCAATACGTGATGCTGGCCGTGACGGACACGGGCGCCGGCATGGCGCCAGATATTCTCGATAAAGTGTTCGAGCCGTTCTTTTCCACCAAGCCAGAGGGCAAGGGAACCGGATTGGGACTGTCCATGGTCTACGGCTTCGTCAAGCAGTCCGGCGGGCATGTGAAGATTTACAGCGAGGTGAACGAGGGCACGACCGTGAAGGTCTACCTGCCGCGGTCCGTCGCCGATGAGGACCGCGAAGTGGTCGTCCAGGCCGGCCCGGTCGTCGGCGGCTCGGAAACCGTGCTGGTCGTGGAAGACGACGAGGCGGTGCGCAACACTGTTTTCGAGACGCTGACCGATCTCGGCTACCGCGTCCTGACGGCAAAGGATGCACAGGCCGGCCTCAACGTGGTCGAGAGCGGCATTCCAATCGACGTCATCTTTACCGACGTCGTGATGCCTGGCCCGCTGAAGAGCCGCGAAATGGCGCGTCGCGCAAAGGAGCGCCTGCCGCATCTCGCGGTGCTATTCACCTCCGGCTACACTGAAAATTCCATCGTCCACGGCGGCATTCTGGATGCCGGTGTCGAGCTCTTGTCAAAGCCCTATACCCGCGAGGCTTTGGCGCGCCGTATTCGCCATGTCATCGCCAACCAGAAGCAGGTGGACCAGGCGACCGCCCCCAGGGCGGAAACAGTCAAGCCCGTTGCCGAAGTTGCCGCCGCGACGCCGAAAACGCTGACGATCCTGCTGGTCGAAGACGACTTTCTGATCCGGGGAAACACGGCCGAGATGCTTGCCGAACTCGGCCATCAGGTAATCGAGGCTGGGACAGGAAAAGAAGCGCTGGTCGAGCTCGAAAGCAATTCGATCGATGTCCTGATCACCGATATCGGCCTGCCGGATACAGTCGGCGGTGATCTGGCGGTGCGTGCCGTGGCGGAAAAGCCCGACCTGACCGTCGTGTTCGCAACGGGAGAGAGCCACAAGCCGGACAACGCGCCACCCGGCTCCCGCCTTCTGCAGAAGCCTTACAACGAGATGGACCTTGCGGCGGTTCTGGCAGGCGTCAACGCGGGTTCGTAGTCCGGATCCCCGCATGGCCGGGGCCTGTTGCCTGCATCACGCCCCGGCGGCTTCAATGTTTCGCCGGGAGAAAGGGATGCGGAAGGTCAGCCGGTGTGATCCAGACGCAGCCGTCAAATGCCACTTCCCCATGGTCCAGTTTGCGGCTGGCGATCGTCTCCATCAGGGAGAGCTTTGATCGCACGCTGCCGATTCCGTCATCGTTGAGGACCCGGACCGCCTGGCAGGTGGGGCCATCCCGCATCACGATCAACGTATGATGGCTGTTCTCGACGATTTTGTTTTCGATGGTAACGAGCTTCATGCTCTCTCCTTCGACAGACGGATAGGGTTGAGGCGTCATCGAAGGGTCGGCAAATTTGGTTAACAAAAGGTTAACGACAAGGCGGCATTCCCCGCAAACGAAAAACCGCCCGTCCTTGCGGACGAGCGGTTCGATCGATGGGCTTTCCCTGCCTGTTACGGCTGGGTCGTACCGCCTGTTGCCGGTGCAGCCGGTGCGGCCGGAGCAGGTGCTGCTGGCGTTGCCGGAGCAGGTGCAGCCGGTTCCGTGACAGCAGGCGGCGTTGCGGTCGAGGATGTCGTGGCAGGATCGGTGGTTGAGCCACCCATCTGCGACCAGACAAACGCGCCGACGACGATAACTGCCAGAATGGCTACCCAGCCCATCCAGGAAGAGCTTTTGCGCGTCTCCGGGGTGGTGCGAAGGTCAGGGCGGGTGTTATTCGAGTTTGGATCGTAAGCCATGTTTGTTTCCTCCGTTTCAGCAGAGACAATGCGACCACAGGGAATTTGTTCCAAAGATCTGCGGATCGGACATTGTGTCTGCGCTAAAACCTTACGTTGGAATGCGGCAGACGAACGTTCAAACCGTCAAACGGTGGCGGTTGTACCGTCTTCGGTTGTGGCACCAGGCGCATTCTTCTTGATCGATTCGATCGCGTTGATTGCCGACGCCTTCTGCTTGTATCCTTCAGAGATAAACATCGTTTCGCCGTTCGACGCTTTGAAGCGAAAACGGAACTCGCCAGTCTTGTCCTTGTAGACCTGAAACTTGTACAATTTAGCCTCCCTCAGCTGACCCTAAACAAGAAGATGCCACTGGATAAGGGATGGAACAAGAGGGATATGCGCCTGCCATGAAGGAAACGGGTTTGAACAAAGAGCGTGTCGGTATCGTCGGTCTCGGACGGATGGGAAGCGCCATGGCAGCCCGCCTTGCACAACAGGGCTTCGCTGTCACCGGCTGGAGCCGAAGCGACGCTTTTGGTGCGCGGCAGAGGGCTCTCGGCATTGATGCCGTTGAAGACCTTTCCTCCCTAGCAGAGCGTTCCGACGTCATCATTCTTGCCCTGATCGACGATCAGGCAGTGCATGATGTGCTTAACACACTCGCGGCCACGGCCCTTACGGGCAAGCTGATCGTCGATACCAGCACGGTCAGCCCTATGACTCTGCGGAGCCACCAGGAGGCCATCGGTCGATCGGGCGCCGCCCTCCTCGACGCGCCGATCGCCGGCGGCCCGGAGATGCTGCTTCAGGGAAAGGTCGGGCTTTATATCGGCGGCTCGCCTGAAGACCACGAGCGCTTCCGGCCCGTTGCGGAAACGCTTTCCGACCGTGCGCTGCATGTGGGGAAACTCGGAGATGGCGCATCGGCCAAGCTCGTCAACAACATGATGCTGATGGGACTGTGGCAGAATCTCAAGGAGGCACTGCTGCTAGGCAAGAGCGCCGGCCTCTCTTCAGCGAAGATCCTAGAAATCCTTGCGGGAAGCCCGGCTGCGAGCCCGGCGATGAAGAGCAGGCTTCCTGTCATTTCAGGTGAGACGGACACGGTCGGGTTTCCTGTGTCGGGTGCGGTGAAGGATGCGCGGCTGGTGCGCGATTTTGCAGAGGAGCTCGGGATCTCCATCCCTTCGATCTCGGCGTCGCTTGCAAGCTTCGAGGCGGCGCTCGCCGCAGGCTATGGCGCCGCAGACCTTGCGACCATGGTCAAACTGGTTGCCGACGCGGATTAAACAGGAGTTCAGTTGCATGCCCGACAAACCGCATATCACCATTTTATACTGCACCCAGTGCAACTGGCTGCTACGGGCGGGCTGGATGGCGCAGGAACTGCTGCAGACAT
>Ga0213836_100075_pt1 | contig 116816 bp, 117 predicted proteins | sample SWPATP03_FD_160578 | JGI IMG/M metagenome (GOLD analysis project Ga0213836, IMG submission 160578) | Coastal seawater microbial communities from Marineland, Florida, United States - SWPA TP0 #3 | ecosystem: Environmental > Aquatic > Marine > Coastal | place: USA: Florida | collected 2016-08-05
GCAGTGAAACGATGCATCGCCGATGGTAGTGTGGGGTTTCCCCATGTGAGAGTAGGTCATCGTCAAGATTAAATTCCGAAACCCCATCTGCTAACGCAGATGGGGTTTTGTTTTTGCGCGCGGAAAAGTCTTACCCTGCAACTATGTGTTGCAGAGATATCCCGCACCCACAAAAAAGCCCCGCATCACTGCAGGGCTTCTTGGCATCGCTTGAAAGGCTTACTCAGCAGCTTCTTCCGCAACTTCCACCGGCTTCACCTTCGTCACATCATCGCGACGCTGGATGTATTTCCAGTCAGCCTCATCGATATAGATACCCGCAGGGCCGCTGCCGCCTTCAAGGTCGATCGCTACATGCGCCGACACCTGAGGCTTAACGCTCGCCAGGATCGGTACGAAGCCCAGTTGCAGGCTCGTTTCCAGCAGCGCTGCCTGGTTGCGTTCGTCGATGTCGGCGGCTTCGTCGAGGTAGTAAGGCAAGCGCACACGGCCGGCCAGGTCGCGATCCATCAAGTGCAGCAACAGGTACATGTTGGTCAGCGCCTTGATGGTCATGGTCGTGCCGTTGGACGCCGCGCCATCGATGTCGGTGTGGATAACCGGCTGGCCGTTGACCTTGGTGATCTCAAACGCCAACTCGAACAGGTCTTTGAGACCCAGCTGGTTGTGGTTCGCGGCCACCAGGCGCGCCAGGTATTCCTTGGCCTCTTCGTTCTTGTTGTCCTGCTCTGCACTCTGGCTCAGATCGAACACCGACAGCGTTTCGCCTTCTTCGTACTGACCAGCGCTGTGGATGATCTGGTCGATGTGCTTGAGCGCTTCCTTGTTGGGGGCCAACACGATGCGGAAGCTTTCAAGGTTTGAGACCTGGCGACGGTTGATCTCGCGGTTGAACAGCGCGAGTTGGTGTTCAAGGCTGTCGTAGTCGCTGCGGATGTTACGCAGGGTCCGCGCAATGTCGGTGACCGCTGCCCGACGAGCCTTGCCCAAGGTCAGCGCTTCATCGGTGCGGTGTGCGTACGCGTTGATCAACAGTTGCAGACGGCGCTCCATGTCGTCTTCGCTGTCGAACTTGGCCACGCCCTTCAGGCGCACCTGCGCGTACAGCGCTTCTATCTGGCCATCGCAACGCTGCAGGCCTTGCCAGCTGTCCTGATAGTCGTTGAGCAGCGGCAGCAGGTTGTCCAGCGTATCGTCGACCGGCTCCATGAACGGCGTGCCAAATGGCAGGTCCGCTGGCAGCAACTGACGACGACGCAACGCGTCATCCAGCGTGCGCTGCTTGGATTCCAGATCGCCGATTTGACGACCGACCAGTTGCAGCTTGGCCGACAGTTGCTGAACGCGTTCGGTGAAGGCATCGCTGGAACGCTTGAGTTCGTCCTGTGCCGCTTCCATCTGCGCCAGTTGCTCCAGTTTCTCGCCTTCTTCGGCGGTCAACGTCTGGGTACGGCGGAAGTCTTCCAGGGCCTTCTGCGCATCCAGCACCTGCTGGTACAGCGCTTCGGTCTGGGTCTTGCTGGCCGCGCGGTCTGCGGCGACGGCCTGCTGAGTTTTCAGTTGCTTGAGTTCTTTTTCCAGACGCTCTTTCTGATCGCGCAACGCTGCACGGTCGGCCAGAGCCTGCAGGGCAGGGGGCTCGATGTGCGACAGGTTGATCGACAGGCCCGGTACTTCGAAACGCTCGCCCTTGAAGCCATCGAGGATCGCTTCCAGAGATTTGACCCACGCCTCGCCATCATCCAGCGCGATGCCTTGCTCGCCCAGAGGCAGGCTGAACAACGCGCTGTTGAACAGGCGCATCAGGCGCTCGACGTCCGGCTGCGAGAACTCTTCGCGCAGGCGGGCATAGCTGTTGTTGTCTGCGTGATCCAGTTGCTGCTTGACCGACTTCAGGCGTTTTTCCAGATCGCGCAGGCGCTCATCCAGATCCTCGGCGCTGAATTGACGGGACTGAGCCAGTGCACCGGCCAGTTCATCGTGCGCGTCTTTTGCAGCCAGAAGTTGCTGTTCGAGGGTTTTAACATCGTTGACCAGCGCGAAGCGGTTCTTCAACACCGCCAGTTCGCCAATCCAGCGCTGGATGTTGCTGATCTCACGCTCCAGACGCATCAGCTCCTGAGTGCCGCCGCGCTGATCGTTTTGCAGGGCATCCTGTTCGCCACGGTAGTGCTCGGCCTGAATGACCAGCTCCTCCTTGCGCGCGTTGGAGTAGTCCTGCCAGGTGCCGAGCAGCGAATCGAGCAGCGGCGACAGGCGATGCAGCTTGCCGCGCAGAATGTCGCGTTGCTTCACGCCATTGGCCAGGGCTTCGACCAGAGGACCGGCCAGTACCAGTGCGTTGTAGTCCTGTTCCATGCGACGTACATCGCGGAAGGCTTCTTCGCACGCTGCGATGTAATCTACGCTACCGGAACGCAGGCTGTGCTCGAACGCGTCGAGGAACAGCTGCTTTAGCTTTGCAGCGGTGATCTCGCGCATGTGCAGCAGGTTGATGAACAGCGCGCGGAAGGTCTTCAGGCTCTGTTCGCTGGTCGAACGCAGCGGGATCAGCGTCAGGTCCAGCGGGATCGACGTGTGACCACCGACCAGCAGACGACGCAGTTCGTCAGGCTTGAGCTCGTAGGCTTTCAGGCCCTGGCTTTCCAGATTGGTGAACAGCTCTTTCTGCCGCAGGCAGGTGTCGTTCTTCTGGTAATGGGCCAGATCCAGCTTGCCCGCGTAGGCAAAGAACTGGTGACCGAAGCCGCCACCCGGACCGCGACCGACCACGCCGATGACGTGGGGGCCGTGTGGCAACGCAACTTCGACGAGGATGTAGCTGGTGTCCGAGGCAAAGTAGAAGCGACGCGACTGATCGAGGCTGTACTTGCCGAAGGACATGTCCGACATGCGCGCCAGAATCGGGAACTGCAGCGCGTTGATCGAGGCACTCTTGCCCAGGTTGTTCGCGCCGTACACCGACAGCGGATGTTCCAGCGGAAACAGCCCGAGGCTGTAACCGGCGGTGTTCAGCAGGGCGAAGCGGCGGATGCCGTAGCGTTCCTGGCTCATGCGTCAAGCTCCTGTTCTTCGGCGATCGCGCGGGCCAGGGCCTGCTCTTCGGTTTCTTCTGTTTCGTCGAACTCGGCCAGATCCAGCGGGTCGTCGGTCTGCAGCAGCTTCTCGTCGCTGTCGTCGTCGATCAGCACCGGCGTTGGCAACGGCAGGTCGCTGTGCAGGCTGGCGGCCAGGTCACGGTCTTGCTGGACCGACAGGCAGACGTCGAGGAAGCGGTGCATCGGCGGCAGGAAGCGATAGATGCCCACTTCTTCGGAGGCGAAGCCAAGCTGGGTCATGCGGCGCATGATTTTCTCTTCCAGCTCCTCGACCGTTTGCACTTCGGCCTGCAGGAACAGGTCGCGATACTTTTCCAGCAGCGAGGGCAGTTCGTCACGGCCCAGGCTGCCGCCATCGAGCACGGCGACCGGGTCGCGGCCCTGGTCGGCCAGGTGCTCGACGAGGATAAAGGTGAACAGCGCCAGGCGCTGCGCGGTCTTGTTGACCTGCGCGGCGGCCAGTTCCGGCACGAAGTAATAGAAGCCGCGGGTGTCGCAGACCAGCTCGAAGCCCAGCGCCTTGAAAAGCATGCGGTACTGGTCCTGCGCATTGGACAGCTGGGCATAGAGCTCAGGGTCGCGGCGGCTGATGTGGTAACCCTTGAACAGCTCGCGAAAGATCGGCGCGAGCTGGGACATTTCGGATAGATCAAGATGCATGGGCGGTGCCCTCGGAATTCTCTGGGGTGGCGTCTTTGCTCGAGAGCAGGGCGAAGGAGCGCAGGCTGACGCGGTGCTCCTGGGTCAGGTACTCGCGGCGTTCGAGACGCTCGCGCTTGAAGCGTTTTTCCCGCGACAGGCGCGAGAACCAGTAGAGCAGTTCGTCGGTTGCGCCGGTCGGCTCCTGCTCCAGCAGCCAGACCATCAGGTCCGGCATCGGCAGGGCTTGTTCGCAACGCTCGACCATTTCCTTGACCGTGCGCGGCGCCCGAGGCGGCTCGCCCTTGCGGGTGATGTTGGCTTTGGGGAAGCGCGCCGGTTTCGGCTCGAAGCGGGCCAGCGCGTAAACGTAGGCTTCAACCTGGTTCGCGCTGCCGAGAAAGGTGCTTTGCGGACGGGTGAACATCGGCATGGCGGCTTGCGGCACGGCGTCGATGCCCTTGCGGCGGATGGCCGACAAAGCCAGCGCGGCGCCACGGGTCACGGCGTTGTGGCGACGGGCTTCTTCGCGCAACGGCAGCAGCAGTTCGCGGGCATGACGCAGGGTCAGTTGCGCGCTGGTCTGCATTTCCAGAATGCGCGCGTGAGTGCGCAGCAGCATGTCGTCGTCGACCAGGTGCCCCAGGCGTTGCTGATCGGTGAGCATGCGCAGCAGCACGTTCTCGACTTTGCGTACACCCTGTTCGAAGGCGCCGTCGGCGTTGACCAGCTGGATCATCGGCTCGACGTATTCGTCCCAGGTCGCCAGTACTTCGGCGTAACGCTGACGCAGCGGGATCTGCCGGTCGTGGGTCTTGGCGCGTTCGGCCACGGCGACCAGCGCCTGTTCGTCGTTGGCGAGTTTTTTCAGGACGTCGCGCACACGCATGTCGAGCAGGCGCAGCTGGCGAGCGAGGTCATTGGCGTCGCGCGCTTCGAAGGCTTCCTGGATGTAACCGGCCAGGCGCTCCAGATGGCGCAGATAGGCTTCGATTTCCAGGCACAGGCCCAGGCGGTGCTCGCGACGCAGGTACGACAGGAAGTCGTGGATCTGCGCGTTCAGCTCGAAACGGTTCGGGCTTTTGGCCACGGGAACCAGAATGTCGAGACGAATCCACACGTCCAGCAGGTGGGTGATGTCCTGGGGCGTGCTTTCCAGTTGCTGGGCGGCCAGTTGCAGACGCAGTTCGCTCAGGCTCAGGGTGCCCTGGTCGAAGTGCTCGCACAGTGGCTCAAGGAGCGCCCAGTGTTCGGCAAGGGCGCGCAGGACGCGCTTAGGTTCGATCATCGGATGGCCGCTGGTTGGCAAATAAAAGCGGCGATTGTACTGCATCGCAAGGGTTGGATTTCACCCTCAGTCGATCAACTGCGGCGGGATTCGTCGAAGGCCTGTAGAATCCCCCTCCTGACTTTATCCACAGGTGGCTGTCCCTTGCTCAATGAGCCTCGCCGCCGCGCTTATCTGACCGCCATGCAGGTGGTCAGTTGGCTGCCGCGCACCGATCTGCCCTTTGCCGCGGCTTCGCGTCCGGAGCTGCTTGCGCCGTTGCCGGTGTTTGACGACGAGGTCGAGTTTGCGCCGCAGCAGGCCGCGCCCGCGCAGGCGAGAAACGAGGCTGCAACGACAAGCCCAGCGCCGGTTGCGCGCACGGTCGAGCGGCCGAAGATCGAGGTGCCGCGTCCCTCTTCTGTAGCCAAGCCGGTCGCCAAGGCTGCGAAGGACGAGGACGCCGCGCCTGTCGTGGCCAAGGCTGCGGTGGTACCGCCGCCGCGTTTTGCCCTGCAATTGCTGCGAGCCGGCAGCTGCCTGCTGCTGGTTGAGCTGGCTACCGGCGAGCCGTTCCAGAGTCGCGATCCTTCTTATCTATTGCTCAAGGACATGCTGCGCGCTGCGGGCCTGCCCGACAGCCCGCAGATCATTGGCGAGCCCGTACGCTGGCCATTGCTGGTGCGCGGCCAGATGGATCAGGGCCCGGAAGCTGCGCGGGACTTCGTGCAGGGCTTTCTTTACGCCCGCGTCGAGGAAGAGCCTTGCACCTGCCTGTGGCTGATCGGACTGCCGGCGGTACGATTTGCCGGTGAAGTTGACGCCGAATCCTACAACCTTGAATTCCAGGTCGAAGGCCTGGGTTCGGCCTGGGCGCTGCCGGGCCTGGAACTCCTGATGGACGAGCCTCAGCGCAAGGCCGACGTTTGGCGGGCCATGCGTCAATTGATGGCTCGTTGGAAGACCGTGAATGAGTGATGCTGTAACCTTTCGCCGCATGACCGAAGCCGATCTGGATGCGGTGCTGAAAATTGAATACGCAGCGTTCAGCCACCCGTGGACGCGCGGCATCTTTCTGGACGGGCTCAAGTCCTACGAAATCTGGCTGATGTTCGAAGGCAATCAGCAGGTGGGGCATGGGGTGATCAACGTGATCATTGATGAGGCGCACCTGCTCAACATCACGGTCAAACCGGAGAGCCAGGGACGTGGGCTGGGGTTGTTGCTGCTCGACAAGCTGATGAAGCGTGCGTACGAACTCAATGGCCGCGAGTGCTTTCTGGAACTGCGCGCCAGCAATCAATCGGCGTATCGGTTGTATGAGCGGTATGGCTTTAATGAGGTGGGGCGTCGTCGTGACTATTATCCGGCGATTGGCGGGCGTGAAGATGCGTTGGTCATGGCCTGTACGTTGACGGATTGATTTCACGGATGGGTTTACTGTGGGAGTGCATTCGTGAGCAAGCTCACCCCCACAGTGGATTGTATTTGCAGCATGAGAGAACTGGCGCGTTCTCAACCAGGCTATGCGGGCCGTAATCAGATATCCGGCTTGCCATCCAGCGGATCGAAGATCGCCATTTCTTCTTCATCCAGACCACCGCCCGCGCCGATTTCGTCTTCATCGACGATACTCAGGTCGAAATCCGCAGGCCCACCTTCGCCTTCTTCCCGGGCTGAGCGCGCGCCGTCCTCGTCGATCAGTGTTTCCGGGCTCATGTCGTCATCGGTCGGGTTGTGATCGTCGGTTGAGGCGCCGGTCATGCCCGCTTCGCGCACGCGTTCGTCGGGAATGTAGGTTTGCAGCTCGTCTTCGGGGATGGTGTCACCGATACGTGCGCTGGGTTCGTTACTGTCGTTGAAGTTGAGCTCTTCCATCGAGCCCATGCGGTCTTCGTTGTCATCGATAGGTTCGGGCTGAGTGGCGCCGAATGGGCGACGTGGATCGTTCATGGCAAATCCTCTTTAGTGAGCGGTCTTGTTGGGTGGACCGGAGGCGGCGATGAAGATTCACTCCGGTTCTCGACCGGTAGGCGCAAAATGGCGTGACCCCGTGGGCAGATCGCCAGTCATAGCTGGGCATCATTTCCGAGGCATCAACGCATGAACGAATTACAAGATCTGATCGACAACAACGAACGTTGGGCTGCTGCCATCAAGGAAGAGGACCCTGAGTTCTTCGCCAAACTGGCCCGTCAGCAGACCCCGGAATACCTCTGGATCGGTTGTTCGGACGCTCGTGTCCCCGCCAATGAAATCGTCGGCATGCTGCCGGGCGACCTGTTCGTGCACCGCAACGTCGCCAACGTCGTGCTGCACACCGACCTCAACTGCCTGTCGGTGATCCAGTACGCGGTCGATGTGCTCAAGGTCAAACACATCCTCGTCACCGGCCATTACGGCTGCGGCGGCGTGCGCGCCTCGATGCAGGATCGCCAGTTCGGCCTGATCGATGGCTGGCTGCGCACCATCCGCGACCTGTATTACGAAAACCGCGAACTGCTGAGCAAGTTGCCGACCGAGGAAGAGCAGGTCGACCGTCTGTGCGAGCTGAACGTGATTCAGCAGGTGGCCAACGTCGGTCACACCAGCATCGTGCAGAACGCCTGGCATCGTGGGCAGAAACTGTCGATTCACGGCTGCATCTACGGCATCAAGGATGGCCGCTGGAAGAGCCTGAACGCGACGATCAGCGGGTTCGAGCAGTTGCCGCCGCAGTATCGGTTGCGCCCGCTGGGGGAGTGATCTCGCAAACCCTTGCAGCACGGTTTTCTGGCGGTAACGACCTCATGGCCGCTACCGCTGGCAAGCCTGACTGCAGAGAGTCAGGTTTTCAGCGAACGGTTACGCAGATTTTTTCAGCATCTCAGGCAAGGGCTTGCGCAGCTGATCGAGCTGCCGCCCCACCGAACCCGTCCGGCATTTCGCCGCCGCCTGATCAGGCGTCAGGTTGCGAATCGAGGTGTAGAACAGCTTGCAGGTCTCGACCTTGTTAGTGATCTGCCAGTTGGTCGTGCATTGCTTCAGCAGCGCCGCCGCATCGCCTCCCGGTGTCTGGCCCATGCCTGCCTGCCAGCACGCCGCGCTCAAATCCTGCCCCATGACCTTCAGGCCCGCTTCGTCGGCCTTGGTCTGATCGCCGCCATAGTTGCTCTTGTCCGCGGCGTACCAGATGTAGCTCGGGTGGTTGGAGCCGATCACCGAAACGTTCTGCCCAGTGGCGGGGCTGATCGTCGCCAGGTCCAACACGGGTACCTCGACCTTGTATTGCTCCTTCAACCAGCTGCGCACCGGTGCGCCAAACGCGACCATCGGCAGCGACGCGCCGGCCTGGGTCTGGCTGATCTGCTTGACCATGGTGGTCTGGTAATCGGTGAAGTAGCCGTAGACGCCTTCAAGATCCTTGCCCGCGTTGGACGGCGCGGCAATCGGCGCGATGTCGATGATGGTCTGATAGGCAGGCGTCTGGTCGGCAGGAATGCCATTGTCGGTGAGCAGCGCGGCCCAGCGATCTGTGGTGGCCGAGCGCAGGTAATCCTGAGCCTGAGTCAGCGAGTAATCCGGCGGGAAGTGCAGCAGCTCGACGCTCTTGCGGTTTTCCAAGGCCATGCCCAACGGCAGGAACAGGTACCAGTTGTAGGCAAACTTCCCGTCGATATTGAGTTTTTTCGCGCCGTTGTAGGCCAGCTCGCCCGCGTCCAGCAGTTGTGTCAGTGGCTTGTCGTAGCCGTCCGGCACGCCGCTGATGTTCGCGTGCAACTGATCGTTGTCATTGACCACGCTGACCTTGGCACTGGCGTAGCCATCGCGCTGAACGCTCTGGGTCAGGTAATGCTCGACGGTTTGCTCCAGCGTCCAGTTGCGAAAGCAAATGACGTTGCAGTTGTTGGGGTAGGAGAACAGGCGGGTGACGCGTTCCTTGCTGCCCAGTTTGACGTCGACGTCAGCGTGGGCGGCGAGACTCAGGGTGAACGTAGCGAGTGCGGCGCTCAATGCAGCGGTTTTCTTCATGCTCATGTCCTTGTTGGCGTGGGCGCCCGTCTGCGCGGGCGTGTTTCAATAATGAAACACCAGGACACAAGCGGAAAGTGGATTGATCGGTTTTTTTATGCGCTACAACACAAACCGCTGAACCATCGAATTCAGATCCGTCGCCAGCATCGCCAAGGCGTTACTGGCCACCGTCGTTTGCTGCGCGCCGGAGGCTGACTGGGTCGACAGATCGCGGATGCTGCTCAGATTGCGGTCCACTTCGTTGGCCACTTGGGCCTGCTGCTCGGCGGCGCTGGCGATCAGCATGTTGCGGTCGCTGATGGTCGAGGTCGAGCTGATAATGACGGTCAGCGCCTGGCTGGTGGCAGCGGCCTGTTCCAGGGTCTGGCTGGCCTGTGCGGCGGTGACGCGCAGGGTTTCGGCGGTGTCTTGGGTGCTTTTCTGCACGTCGTTGATCAGGCTTTCGATCTCAGTGGTCGAAGCGCTGGTGCGCTGCGCCAGGGAACGCACTTCGTCGGCAACCACGGCGAATCCACGACCGGCTTCGCCAGCTCGCGCTGCTTCGATGGCAGCGTTCAGGGCCAGCAGGTTGGTCTGGTTGGCGATGGCGCGGATCACTTCGAGAATCTTGCTGATGCTCAACGTGCGCTCGGCCAGCCCGTCGGCCTGGTGCGAGGAGTCGAGCACGTTGTCCGTCAGTTCCTTGATCGAGTCGATGGTTCCGGTCAGGCGCAGACGGCCTTCGGCAGCGGCTTCGTTGGAGGCTTTCGATTCGGTCGAGGTGTTGCTGGCGTTGTCAGCCACTTCCACCGCAGCCTGGCTCATCTGATTTACGGCGACAGCCGCCTGTTCGATTTCGTCGTTCTGCGCCTGCAGGTTCTTGGCGCTCGCTTCGGCAATCGCGCCCATTTCCTGCACCGACTGGCTCAGCTGACTGGCCGCCGCGTAAATCTGATCGATGGTGCCGTGCAGGTTGCCGCGCATCTGGCCGAGCATTTTCAGCAACTGAGCGGTTTCGTCCTTGCCTTCGGGAATCGGCTGCGGGCTCAGGTCGCCTTCGGCGATGGTGCTGGCGATCTGCAGCGACTGACGCAGCGGACGAATGATGCTCACACTCAGGCGCCAGGCCAGCAGCAGGGTCAGCACCAGTGCGACGGCAATCGCGCTGACGGCGATGATGCGCGTCTGTTGAAACCGACTGCCCGCGCCGTCGACTGCGGCGGCCGCGCTCTGTTTGTTCAGCTCACGCAGCAGCTGCACCTGCATGTCCATCAAATCGCCCTGCAGGCTCAGTGAGGTGTTGAGCAGCATGCGTGCTTCGTTGAGTTTGTTCTGTTCGATCAGCCCGATTTCATCGTGCAGCCCCGGCATGAACGCGCTGTAGGCGTCCTGCAGGGCCTTGATGGAATCACGCTCGGTGCTGTCCTTGCTGTGCGCGAGGTAATCGCTGAAGCCTTTTTCGACCTCGTTTTTCAGCTGCTCGACGTTGATCTTGCTGGTGACTACCGCGCTGGGGTCGTCCGCGTTGGCAATCAGCCGCGCGCTCTCGCCGCGCAGTTTGATCAGATCGATCGCGATGGCGTCCGCCATGGCCATGCTCGGCAGTGCGCCGCTTTCCACTGCTGCGCCCTGATCGCGGATGCTCTGCATCTGTATCAGACAGAAAACGCCCAGCGCCACCAGCAGCAACGCCGTCACGCCAAAACACAGCACCAAGCGCTGAGCGATGCGCAAACGCCGCAGAAATCCAGGCTTGGACGAAGGACGGAACAGACTACGCAATGACCTTTTCACGACACAAATCTCATCGACGAATACACCGGAGACTTGGTTATAGAGAGGTTCCATGATGTCTTTATGACATCGAGTGGAAATGTTTCAGATTTGTTGAGGTTTGACGGCGGATTGGCGACGAGTGGTTAGTTGCGCTGTTGTGTGGCGGACTCGGCATTTCCAGCGGGTGTTGTGGGATTGGTCTCTGTGACGGGTTGATGGGTTGTTGGAATATTTTCTGTACATACAATATATTCCATGCAGATAATCTTCGACGTTGCCAAGCGTGACAAAACCCTGATCGAGCGCGGCCTTGATTTCGCCGATGTGAAACATGTTTTTGCTGGCGTGCACCTGACTGCAGAGGATATGCGCCAAGCCTACGGTGAAACCCGTTTCATCACTGTGGGGCTGCTGGCGAAACGTATGGTCGTTCTCGTCTGGACACCGCGCGGCGCGGCCCGCCGCATCATTTCCATGAGGAAAGCCAATGAGCGCGAACAAAACCTCTACCGGCACCGACTGGGTTGATCCAGACGATGCGCCAGCGTTGTCGGAAGATTTCTTTGAACAGGCCGACGAGTACATCGGCGCGAAGCTGGTAAAGCGTGGTCGACCAAAGTCTCAGGTGGTGCGCGAACGGATAACGATTCGCCTGGAGCCTGAGGTGGTTCAACAGTTCAAGGCGTCAGGCCCCGGTTGGCAAACACGCATGAATGCTGCGTTGGTTGACTGGCTCAAGACGCATACGCCGTCAGAGATTTCTGTTTAATCACGAGGAAGATGTGCGTCAGCTCCAATCTCATCCATAAACTCCCGCAAAAACCGCTGCGCGCGCTCATGCCTGACCTGCGCCATCTGTTTTCCCGTGCGAGTCTGGAAGCCTTCGGCGAGGGTGAAGATCTTGGTGGTGAAGTGATCGACCGCGTACCGTTTGTCGTCCAGCTCGCGGTTTTGCGATTGTGGATCGGTGGGGTCGTAGAGGTGACTGCCCATGCGTCCGGAGACGTAGAACAGCCGCGCGACGCCGACCATGCCGATGGCGTCGAGGCGGTCGGCGTCCTGGAGGATTTTTGCTTCCAGGGTGGTGGGCGTGATGTTTGCGGAGTAGCTGTGGGACTCGATAGCGTGGGCGACGGCGTCGATGCGCTCTTCATCCCAGCCCATTTCGGCCAGCAGCTCCGAGGCTTTCGCGGCGGCCAGGCGTGAAGCGCTGGAGCGGAAGGGCGAGTTCTTCTCCACGGCCACGCAGTCGTGCAGCAAGGTCGCGGCGAGCAAGAGCTGATGATCGCCGCCTTCCTTGTTGCGGATCGCGCAGACGTTGCTCCAGACCCGATGCAGGTGCGAGAGATCGTGAGAGCCATCGGCCCGTTCGGCTACGGTGTGGGGGATTAGCTTGTCGGCCAGATCCTGAAACGGCGCGAAGGAGAGGGCGGTCATCGAGGGTCCTTTCAATGCGGGCGGGCGACAGAGAGCCAGCATACAAGATTGACCCGCTCGGGCGCGTCCGGTTCGTCAGGGTCATCGGCGGATGAACACTGCAGAAATTCCCCACATAGCCGTTTCGCCGCAAGAGTTACTTGCCCTTCATCGCCGCTGTCAGCTTGTCGACGTTGTAGCGAAACATCTTCACGTAAGTCGCTGCAGGACCATTGGCCGGCGACAGCGATTCCACATACAACTCGCCCCCGGGATGGGCGCCACTGGCCTTGGCGATTTGTTGCACCAGGCGCGGGTCGCCGGAGTTTTCGAAGAAGTAGGCGCTGACATGCTCCTGCTTGATCTGATTGATCAGCTTGCCGACGTCAGCCGCCGAGGCCTCGGTCTCGGTGGAAAAGCCCAGTGGCGACAGGAAGGTCACACCGTACGCATCACCGAAATAGCCGAACGCGTCGTGGGAAGTGAGCACTTTGCGCTGTGCGACGGGGATGGCGTTGATCTGCGCGCGGGCGTAGGCGTCCATGTCCTGCAACTGCGCGATGTATTTCTCACCATTGGCTTTGTAATCGGCTGCGTTGTCCGGGTCGGCTTTCTGTAGGGCCTTGATGATATTTCTGACGTAGACGACGCCGTTTACCGCGCTGTTCCAGGCATGCGGATCGGTGATCTTCTCGCCGTCTTCTTCCATGCTGCGGGTCAAGATGCCGTTGGACAGCACCACCGGTTCACCCTTGTAGCCCGAGGCTGTGATCAGCCGGTCCAGCCAGCCTTCCAGGTGCAGGCCGCTGACAAAAACCACGTCGGCTTTCTTCAATGCCTGGGCGTCATTGGGGGTGGGCTCGTAGACGTGCGGGTCGCCATTGGGGCCGATCAGCGAGGTGACGTGGACATGATCGCCACCGACGTTATGCACCATGTCGGCGATAACGGTGAACGATGCAACGGTTTCCAGGGTTTTTGCCTGGGCGAAGTTGGCCAGGCCCGACAACGCCAGTGCGGCGGTCAGAAGCGTCAAACGTTTCATGGTGTTTTCCTTGAGGTAGCGAACGATCAGCCGGACAGGTGAGCCCTCGGAAACAGTCGGCGAAGGAAACCGCTGCGTCCAAAGAACAGTGAGAACAGGTAGAAGGCGCTGGCGGTCAAGACGATGGCCGGGCCTGAAGCGACGCTGGCGTGGTAGGAAACGATCAGGCCGATGAAGCCCGAAAGCGTGGCGACCACGGTGGAAATCACGATCATGCCGGTCAGAGAACTCGACCAGAAACGTGCGACGGTGGCTGGCAGCATCATCATCCCCACCGCCATCAGCGTGCCGAGGGCCTGGAATCCGGCCACCAGGTTGAGCACGACCATCAGCAGAAACAGCACGTGGTACAGCGAACCACGGCCGCCGACGGCACGCAGGAAACCGGGGTCGAAGCATTCCAGAATCAGCGGGCGATAAATCAGCGCGAGCAAAATCAGGGTGAAGGACGCGATGGCGCCGACCATGAAAATCGCCTGATCGTCGATGGCCAGAATCGTCCCGAACAGCACGTGCAGCAAATCGACGTTGGAGCCGTGCAGCGACACGATCAGCACCCCCGCCGCCAGTGAGGTCAGGTAGAAGCTGGCGAAGCTCGCGTCTTCTTTCAGCGTGGTAAAACGGCTCACCAACCCTGACAACAGGGCCACGGCGAGCCCGGCGATCAATCCGCCAAAGCCCATGGCGGGCAACGACAGGCCCGCAAACAGAAAACCTACCGCAGCGCCCGGCAAGACGGCGTGGCTCATGGCATCGCCCACCAGGCTCATGCGTCGCAGCATCAGCAGCACGCCTACCGGGCCCGAGCCGATGCCCAGGGCCAGGCACGCGACCAGCGCGCGGCGCATGAAACCGAAGTCAACGAAGGGCTGGATCATCAGTGTGTAGAGGGTCACGGCGTGTCCTCCTCGCCGGCTTCGCACGCTTGTGCGTCCGGGCTCCAGTGCTCGGCCATGTTCTTGGCGCGGCGCAGGTTGTCAGGGTGGAGGATGTCGGCGGTGTTGCCCCAGGCAATGGTTTCCCGGGCCAGCAGCAAGGTGCTGGGAAAGTGCTGGCGCACCTGTTCGATGTCGTGCAGCACCGCGATAACCGTGCGGCCTTGCCCGTGCCAGCTGCTGATCAGCTTGAGCAGGTCACGGGTGGTGCGGGCGTCGATGGCAGTGAACGGTTCGTCCAGCAGGATCACCGAGGCGTCTTGCAGCAACAGGCGGGCGAACAATACGCGCTGGAATTGCCCGGATGACAACGAACTGATACTGCGCTCCTCAAATCCTTCCAGACCCACTGCCAGCAAGGCTTCCCGCGCCTGTTCTGCGTGTTTGCGGGTGGCGCCACGAAAGGCGCCGATGCCGCGCCAGGCGCCCATCATCACGGTGTCGGCGACGCTCAACGGAAAGCTGCGATCGATCTCGGCGGCCTGCGGCAGATAGCCAATGTGTCGCGTCGCCAGATTGCCGCGATCCACCCGGCCCACGGCCGGTTTCAAGGTGCCGGCGATGGCTTTGATCAGGGTCGATTTGCCCGCGCCATTGGGGCCGACGATCGCCGTCAGGCTGCCTGCAGCGAAACGCCCGCTGACGTGATGCACCGCCGGGCGGCGCTCGTAGGTGATGGTGAGGTCATGCAGATCGATCGCCGCGCTCATGGAATCGCCACCGCCCACGCAATGCCGATCCACAACAGCGCGAGCAAAACCAGTGAAACCAGCACCCGCTTGCCTGCGGACTGAGCGAGGGCGGAGGTCGCGATATTCGGAGAAAGTCGGGGAGCGGGTTTCACGTAAAAGATGCCTGAAATGTTTTGTTATAGTATTACATCACTATTTTCGAGCCAGAGGAAAGGGCTATTTTTCGCCGGTTCAGGATTGCGACAGTTTGACGACGAGGGGCATGTCGGTGTTTTCCTGCGACGGCAAACCCTGTAATTTCCGGGCCTTGCCTCTTCTTCTCAGGATCGCTCCCATGTCCGCCACTCATCGTCGCCCGGTGCCGCTCGCCAAATGCTATCGCCTGCTCAACCACGGCCCGACCGTGCTGGTCAGCGCCGCCCACAACGGCCAACGCAACATCATGGCCGCCGCCTGGGCGATGCCGCTGGATTTCCAGCCGCCGAAAGTCACCGTGGTCCTCGACAAATCCGTATGGACGCGCCAACTACTCGAAGGCTCGGGCACCTTCGTGATCAACGTGCCTACCGTCAGCCAGCTCGACATCGTCGAAACAGTCGGCTCGACCTCGGGGCTGGAAATCTCCCAAGAACCCGAACAGGACAAGTTCAAGGTGTACGGCCTTGAAACCTTCAAGGGTGGCATCGTCGAAGCGCCCTTGCTGGAAGGCTGCGCCGCGTGGCTTGAATGCCGCCTGATGCCCGAGCCGCACAACCAGAATCAGTACGATTTGTTTATCGGCGAAGTCGTCGCCGCCTGGGCTGACGAGCGCGTGTTCTCCGACGGCCACTGGCATTTCGACGGCCACGATCAGCTGCGCACACTGCACCATGTGGCGGGTGGGCATTTTCTGGTCATCGGCGATGAGGTGGTGGGTAAGGTTTTGGAGCGCTAGCTGCAGGTTATCTTCCTGTAGCAGCACGGCCTGCCGGCGGTGGCGTTCTTGAAACCGCCACCGCCAGCAAGCCGTGCTGCTACAAAGGAAATGTCACGGCATTCAAGCTTACTGCTGAACCGCGCTAAACCCTTCGAACGCCGTCTGCTGCTGGATCGCAGTGACGATGTTCTTGCGCGTGGCCGGTTGCTCGTTGCCGTCGTTGTCAACGAACACGTCGCTTTGCAGCTCAGCCTCATCGCCTTCACCGACGAAGATGAAGCCCAGAAACTCGAACGCTTCGCGGTCGGCGTTGGCTTTGGAGCGCGGGGTGCGCAGGGGCAGGGTGACGCTCGCGCCGTCCTTGCTGATGACGAACACTTCGGCTTCTTTCTTGACCCGCGCAGCCTTGCTCTTGCCGCCGCTCGGGTTGCTGACGGCCTGATGCGTCTGATTCAGGACTTTGAGCGCCAGGCTATAGACCAGTTCCTGGAAGCTTGGGTCGTCTTTGTAGCTGGACAGAATCCGGCTGATCGGGAATTTCGTGCTCAGGTCTTCCAGAGCGGCCATGTCGGCAGCTTCGGCGTCTTTAAGTTGCTTGAGCTGACCCATCAATTCGTAGGCCTGATCGTCATCGAAACGGTCGTGAGCCTGACGGATGGCGGCGCGCAGTTCACGAATCTGATCGCTTTCCTTGGCGCTCTGGAAGGCATCGAGGACCATCTCGCTGATGGTTTTTGCCTGAGGCACGTGCTGTGAAAGATTGATGGCGTCTTCGTAAGCCTGCTTCGCGGAGGGGGCAGGCGCTGCTACGTCGGTGTGAGAATCAGACATTGAACATCCATTGCTTCATTTGAACGGGGGAGTCGCGAAACGCTCGGCGCGTTTCGCGAGGGAGGGTAAATTATTTACCGCCCAGAGCACCACCCGCAGCGCCACCCAGACCGGCACCGATGGTGCTGCCAGTGCTGCCGCCCAGCTTGTTGCCGATGACCGAGCCGGCTGCGCCGCCCAAGCCGCCGCCCAAGGCTGCGCGGGTCTTGTGGCCTTTCTTGGCGGAAACTGCGCCACCTGCGGCGCCTGCCAGGCCTGCGCCGACGACCGCGCCATTGCTGCCGCCCATCTGCTGGCCGACAACGTTACCCAGCGCGCCGCCCAAACCGCCACCCAGGGCCGCGTTGGTGCCGCCGCCCGCCATCGCGCCTTGAGAAACCAGAAGACCCAGAACCAGTGCAGGAAATGTGAATCGCATGAAATCGACCTCGAAAAGGGGACAGCGCTATGGAGAGTGATGTCGTGGATGTGCAGGGTATATTAGCGCCCGGGCGTCCCTCAAATCGATAAACTGGAACGCCAGAAACAACAAAGCCCGCACAAGGCGGGCTTTGTTGAGGTACTTGGTGGCTACACAGGGACTTGAACCCCGGACCCCAGCATTATGAATGCTATGCTCTAACCAACTGAGCTATGTAGCCAAGTGGCGCGCATTATTCGCTGAGATGGGGGATGTGTCAAGCGTCTCTTTGAAAAATTTATGCGTGTGATCAATCGGTTAGGGTTTTGCTCCTGATTCATGCCACATAAAAGCCGGGTTCGTCACCCCGGTGACAGTTTTTCTGCGCGCGCTGAGTGGTTTTGCCCCACTTTTGTGCATTTTGCGCGCACCAAATTCGGCCGAGTGCCCACTTAGGTGGCTTGGTGCTATCGGTCCGTTTCTTGCTTCTGCCTGTCGTATATCGCTCGGATGAGCACGTCAATTGAGAACCGTAGCAGTCCTCGACACAGCGGACGGGCGGTTGTCGTTTTTGAAACAAAGACATGGCATTTTGCCGGTATGAATGTGAGGCAACATCTGTCGTGGCCACAAGCCGCGCCAGCGGGTTGTCCGTGAGGAGTTGTCGGTATGCAAAGTCTTTTGTCGCCAGGAATCCGTCTGCTTGGACGCTTTGGGTTTGCCCGCAAGTTTCAGGTGCTTTTCTTTCTGTTCATTCTGCCGCTGGCCGGCAGCCTGTGGATGATCGGACAGGATTATCGCGCCAGGCTTGCGGTCATTTCCGACGAGCAATCCGGCGTCCGGCAGTTGCTGGCGCTGGACACGCTGGACGCGCAACTGACCTCGCAACGCAACCTGGCAGCACGCTGGAAGGCTGCCGATATCCTTCACGATCCAACCCCGGCCGCGAAAGCCGCCATGGCGGCACTGGATGCTGCCAACCCGCTTCTGAATCAGACGCTGACCAAGCTCGGCGATGAGCTGAAAGCGCGCAATGCCACGCCGGATACCCTGGCACGTTTCCAGGCCTTGCAGGCGACGGTCAAGGGCATGGACTCTGAATCGCTGCGTACCGTCGGCTGGTGGCCTGATGGTTACGATCGTTTCACTTCCGCGCTCACCGCGCTGCAAAGCCTGCGCGAGCAGATCGCGATGGATACCGGCCTGATCCTCGACCCGTGGCTGGAAACCTATCTATTGATGCAGATGGCCACGCAGCAGACCCCGGACCTCATTGAGCGCGTTGGTCGCATGGCCAGTGTGGGGCAGTCATCGGTTGTCTCCGGTCAGTTCTCGTTGCAGAGCCGCCTGCAGATGCGCGACCTGCGCAGCCGGATCGGCGATGCCCGCGATCAACTGCTCAAGGCCGCTGCCTCGCTGCAGGCCAAGGCCTACCCCGGCATGGAAACCTGGACCCGCCAGTACAACGACAGCCTCCAGCGTCTGGACAGCGAGCTGAAGGTGCTCGACGACGGCGTGTTCGGCGGCACGATCAAACTCGACACCGTGGCCTTCGAGCGCAGCGTCGACAGCACCCTCCAAGCCCTCGCAGCGCTGCGTAATCAGTCCCTGAGCTCTCTGGACAGCCGCCTGGATTACTACCACGACCGCGCGATCAGGCAGTTCATCCCGGTCGCTGCGGTGTTCAGCATTCTGGCGTTGGCAGCCCTGTATCTCTTGATGTGTCTGCAGGCCTCGATTAGTCGCAGCGCCAAGGGCATCACGACCCTGGCCGAGTCGCTGCGCGACGGCAATCTGTGCGTTGAAGTGGCGGTGCAAGGCCGCGACGAACTGGCAGCGATCAGCACCGCGCTGAACGTTGCAGTGGTGCAATTGCGTACCAGCCTGCTGGGGGTCAATCACGAAACCCAACAGCTTGGCTCGGCGGTGCTGACGCTCAATTCGCAATCGGGCAGCACCCTCAACGAAGTCGAAGACCAACAGCAGCAGATCAGCCAGATTGCCGCCGCTGCGACCCAGTTGGCCGCAACGTCCATGGGCGTTGCCAAAAGTTGCGAAGCCGCCTCCGGCAGCGCGCAGCAGACCCGTCGTATCGCCGAAGACAGCAGCCGCGACAGTCAGCGCACTACCACGAGCATTCAGCAGTTGAACCAGCGGCTGACCGACACCGCCAACGCGCTGGGCAAGGTCAGCGAGCAAGGCCAGCAGATTCAATCGGTGGTCGACACCATTCGCGGCATCGCCGAACAGACCAACCTGCTGGCGCTCAACGCTGCGATCGAAGCGGCGCGCGCGGGCGAGCAGGGCCGTGGATTTGCTGTGGTGGCGGACGAAGTGCGCAGCCTGTCGCAACGCACCCAGGCGTCCACCGCGCAAATCGCCGGGACCGTCGACAGCCTGCGCTCTACCGTGAGTCAGGCCGTGAGCCTGATGGAAGCCGCGTGTGGCCAGGCGATCACCGATGCGCAGTCGGTGACAGGCTTGGGCGAGCGGTTGGGCGAGATTGCCAGTGCGGTACAGATCGTCACTGACACGCTGGCGCAGATCGCCACAGCGGTGGAAGAACAGGCGGCAACGGCGGACGAAGTCAGCGGCAATATCCAGCAGGTGGATCAGGCGGCCGGGCGTCTGCTCGATGGCGCGCGGGCGGTGAATCATGCGGCCGACACGTTGAGCAAGGGCAGCCGGGCGTTGAGCGACAACACCTCACGTTTCCAGCTGAGTTGACAGAAGCCTGGCAGCAGCCAGACTCGTCGGTGGTTGCCAGGATGAATCGCGTGCACAGACCGGCCGTATTGCTACCGAAGATATGTCGTAAGACAAAAAGGCTTGACGAGCGAGGTCGATCATCGGTTTTATCGCCGACTGGCCCCTCATTCAAGGCTTCTTTCATGACCGATAGCAGTGCTGCCGGTGCGGCGGTTTATTCACCTCTGACCCTGGCCCTGTACGACGCGTGGGTACTGGGCATTTCCAATCGTTATGCGTGGCGTTGCCGGACCCGGTCGGTTTTGCTGCCCTTCTTTCGCGCCAACGTGCGTCCCCGTCACCTGGATATTGGTGTCGGGACCGGGTATTACCTGGCCAAGGCGCAGTTGTCGTCGCAGACCCAACTCACCTTGCTCGACCTCAACCCCAGCAGCCTCGATGCCGCCAAACGCCGCATCAATCGCCCCGGCACCCGCACGATTCAGCACGATGTGTTCAAGCCGATCCCTGGCGATGAGCGCTTCGACTCCATCTCCCTGTTCTACCTGCTGCATTGCCTGCCCGGCCCGCTGGAGTCCAAGGCCGCGATCTTCGCCAACCTGAAACACAACCTGCAGCCGGGCGGCGTCTTGTTCGGCGCAACGATCCTGGGCGACTCGGCAGGGCACAACGGCTTCGGCCGCAAGCTCATGGCTGTGTACAACAAGAAGGGTATTTTCGGTAATCGCGGGGACAGCGAAGTCGGTTTCGAAGCGCACCTGCGCGAACATTTTCGCGATGTGACGCTCAAGCGGGAAGGGCGTGTGTTGTTGTTTCGGGCGGCGCAGCCGATTGTTTGAGAGCCCATGAAAAAGCCCCCGCAAGGGGGCTTTTTACAAGGCGTCTGGCGTGTGGCCAAAAGTGCCTTGATCAGACGTTGAAACGGAAGTGCAGCACGTCACCGTCCTTGACGATGTAGTCCTTGCCTTCCAGGCGCCATTTGCCGGCTTCCTTGGCACCGGCTTCACCCTTGTACTGGATGAAGTCGCTGTAGGCGACGCATTCGGCGCGGATGAAGCCTTTTTCGAAGTCGGTGTGGATCACGCCGGCGGCTTGTGGTGCGGTGGCACCGACGCGGACGGTCCAGGCGCGGACTTCTTCGACACCGGCGGTGAAGTAGGTCTGCAGGTGCAGCATTTCGTAGCCGGCGCGGATCACACGGTTCAGGCCAGGTTCTTCGAGGCCCAAGGCTTCGAGGAACATGTCTTTTTCTTCGCCATCTTCCAACTCGGCGATTTCGGCTTCGATCTTGTTGCAGACCGGTACCAGCATGGCGCCTTCTTCTTCGGCGATGGCGCGAACCACGTCCAGGTGCGGGTTGTTCTCGAAACCGTCTTCAGCGACGTTGGCGATGTACATGACCGGCTTGGTGGTCAGCAGGTGGAAGCCCTTGATCACGGCCTTCTCATCGGCACCCATGTTTTTCATCAGGCTGCGTGCAGGCTTGCCATCGGTGAAGTGGGCGATGAGTTTTTCCAGCAGGCCTTTCTGCACGACCGCGTCCTTGTCACCGCCCTTGGCGTTGCGGGTGACTTTCTGCAGTTGCTTCTCGCAGCTGTCGAGGTCGGCGAAGATCAGCTCCAGGTCGATGATCTCGATGTCGCGTTTCGGGTCGACGCTGTTGGAGACGTGAATCACGTTCTCGTCTTCGAAGCAGCGGACCACGTGGGCGATGGCATCGGTTTCGCGGATGTTGGCCAGGAACTTGTTGCCCAGGCCTTCGCCTTTGGAAGCGCCGGCAACCAGGCCCGCGATGTCGACGAATTCCATCGTGGTCGGCAGGATGCGCTTTGGGTTGACGATGTCGGCCAGCGCCTGCAGGCGTGGATCGGGCATCGGCACGATGCCGCTGTTCGGCTCGATGGTGCAGAAGGGAAAGTTCTCTGCCGCGATACCGGATTTGGTCAGGGCGTTGAACAGGGTGGACTTGCCGACGTTGGGCAGGCCGACGATGCCGCAATTGAATCCCATGGTGTTTCCCCTCGAGTGATGTCAGGCCTTCTGGCTGTGCAAGACGCGCATCGCCTTGGCGAAGTCGCCTGCGAGGACATCCGGCAGCACGCCGAGGGCAAAGTCGATGCTGGCGTCCAGCTTCTCCTGTTCGGCGCGTGGCGCACGACCCAGTACGAAGTTGGAGACCAATTTGGCGTCGCCTGGATGCCCGATACCGAGCCGCAGGCGATGGAAGCCGTTCTGGTTGCCGAGCTGCGCGATGATGTCGCGCAGGCCGTTATGTCCGCCGTGTCCGCCGCCCAGTTTGAGCTTGGCGACACCCGGAGGCAGGTCGAGTTCGTCGTGGGCCACCAGAATGGCCGCGGGAGGAATCCGGAAGAAACCCGCCAATGCGGCAACGGACTGGCCGCTGCGATTCATGTAGGTGGTGGGGATCAGCAGACGAACGTCCTGGCCCTGATGACTGAATTTAGCCGTCAGGCCGAAATATTTGCGGTCAGCGGTCAGATTGACGCGCTGGACGCTGGCTATGCGTTCAACGAAAAGAGCCCCTGCGTTATGCCGGGTCTGTTCGTATTCGGGGCCGGGGTTTCCCAGGCCGACGATCAGTTGGATGGCGGTCACGTCAGGGGCTCTTCCTTGGGTCGAGTGTGATGGTGCCGGGCACCATCACGGGTTCAACCGGCTAGCGAGTAATGATTACTCTGCTTCGCCTTCTGCGGTGCCTTCTTCTTCCTGCACGACGCGTGGAGCGTGGACGTTTGCGATGTCCAGATCCTTGCCGTGTGCCAGAGCGACGAATTCAACACCTTTAGGTGCTTTAACGTCGGACAGGTGAACGTTGTCACCGATTTCCAGCGCGCCCAGGTCAACTTCGATGAACTCAGGCAGATCTTTAGGCAGGCAGGACACTTCCAGTTCAGTGGTAGTGTGCGAGATCTCGCCGCCTTTCTTGACCGGGGTTTCTTCGTTGATGAAGTGCACAGGTACGATTGCAGTCAGTTTCTGGCCAGCGACAACACGAATGAAGTCAGCGTGCATGATGAACTGCTTGGCTGGGTGACGCTGCATGGCCTTGACGATGACGTTTTGCTTTTTGCCGTCAACGTTCAGCTCGATAACGTGGCTGAAAGCAGCTTCGTTTTCGAACAGTTTGGCGATTTCCTTGGCCACGATGGTCAGGGATTCAGCGGCTTTGCCACCACCGTAAACAACGGCAGGGATGCTGGCGGCGTGACGCAGGCGGCGGCTCGCACCTTTCCCCAGGTCAGTACGCGCTTGGGCGTTCAGAGTGAAATCAGTCATTTTGTATCTCCAAAATAGCCATGTTCGGGCGGCGTTTGCGACCAGCGCCAAACCCGATATGGGCAAAAAAGCCCCGCCCCAACAGAGACTGTTGGGGCGGGGCGCTTTTCGTCAACGGAGGTTCTGAAGGGCAGGGCCCTTAACGGAACATCGCGCTGATCGATTCTTCGTTGCTGATGCGACGCATCGCTTCAGCGACTACCGGTGCGATATCCAGTTGGCGGATACGGTCACAGGCTTGTGCTGCAGCGGAGAGCGGGATGGTGTTGGTGACCACCAGCTCGTCCAGCACGGAATTTTCGATGTTCTCGATCGCGCGACCCGACAGCACAGGGTGTGTGCAGTAGGCAAAGACCTTGGCAGCGCCATGTTCTTTGAGGGCCTTGGCCGCGTGGCACAGGGTGCCGGCGGTATCGACCATGTCGTCGACCAGGATACAGGTACGACCTTCGACGTCACCGATGATGTGCATCACTTCGGAGTGATTGGCCTTCTCACGGCGCTTGTCGATGATCCCGAGATCCACGCCCAGGGATTTGGCAACAGCACGTGCGCGCACGACGCCGCCGATATCCGGGGAAACGATCATCAGGTTTTCGAAGCGTTGGTCTTCGATGTCATCCACCAGAACCGGGGAGCCGTAGATGTTATCTACCGGAATATCGAAGAAACCCTGAATCTGGTCAGCATGCAGGTCAACGGTCAGCACACGGTCGATACCGACGACGGTGAGCATGTCCGCAACCACTTTGGCGCTGATAGCCACGCGAGCGGAACGCGGACGGCGATCCTGACGGGCATAACCAAAATAAGGGATAACAGCTGTGATACGAGTAGCCGAGGAGCGACGGAAGGCATCAGCCATCACGACGAGTTCCATCAGGTTATCGTTGGTCGGAGCGCAGGTCGGCTGAATAATGAAGACGTCTTTACCGCGAACGTTTTCATTGATCTCAGCGGTAATCTCGCCGTCGGAGAACTTACCAACAGAGATGTCACCGAGAGGGATATGCAGCTGACGTACGACACGCCGAGCCAGATCGGGGTTGGCGTTCCCCGTAAAGACCATCATCTTGGACACGCGCAGTACCTGGAGGCTTAGGGTATGCCTGGATGACTATAGGAAAATGGCAGGGGCGGCTGGATTCGAACCAACGCATGGCAGGATCAAAACCTGCTGCCTTACCGCTTGGCGACGCCCCTGTATCTGTTGCAACGAATGCCTGGCATTCGGTTCTCTTAGAGCAGTGTCTGTAACTTGCGGTGCAACATCGAAGCGTTGCTGCCTTTTGCTACAAACCCTGTAAGGGTCTCTGTAAGAAGGGCCGAGACTTTATCAGCTTCAGCTTTGTTTGGGAAGGCCCCAAACACACAACTTCCAGTTCCGGTGAGTTTTGCTTCGGTAAATTTACCTAACAAATTCAAAGCGTTACGTACATCTGGATAACGCCTCGCTACCACCGGTAAGCAGTCATTTCGACTGTTTCCCTTGGGAACGGGGCGCACTTTAATGGGAGGCGTGTCGCGTGTCAACAGTGGATCTGAAAAAATTTCTGCTGTACTTACAGAGACTTGCGGCACAAGCACGACATACCACGGTTCTTCGGGGTCTACAGGGGTGAGGATTTCGCCCACGCCCTCTGCAAAAGCGGCGTGTCCACGCACGAAAACCGGGACGTCAGCCCCGAGCTTGAGCCCTAGCGCGGCAAGGCGATCTTCGTCCCAGCCCAGTTGCCAGAGATGATTGAGGCCGAGCAATGTCGTTGCGGCATCGGAACTGCCGCCGCCGATTCCGCCGCCCATGGGCAGCACCTTCTTCAGCCAGATATCAACCCCCAGTTCACAATCGGATTGTTCTTTCAGCGCGCGGGCGGCTTTGACAATCAGATTACTGTCGTGAGGAACGTCGGCAATTTCGGTTTGCAGGCGAACTTCGCCGTCTTCGCGAAGTGCGAAACTGAGTTCATCGCCGTAGTCGAGAAACTGAAAGATCGTCTGCAGTTCGTGATAGCCGTCAGGACGACGACCCAGAATGTGCAGCATCAGGTTCAGTTTGGCCGGGGCGGGCAGGGTCAGAAGCGCTACGTCTTGAGGCTGCGACACGATCATTGCCCCAGCTTGCGAGGTTGCCAGTCCTTGATGACCAGCGTGACGTCCAGATCCTGGCCGTGCAGTTTCATCCGCTCAGGCAGCCAGTAGCCGTTTTGTTCGGCGTAGCTCAGGTATTCGATCTGCCAGCCGTCCTGCTCCAGATTGGACAGGCGACTGTCGCCGTCCAGCGTGAGGCTGCTTTTGCTATCAGGGGCGGGCAGGCCGCGGACCCACCAGACCAGATGGGAAACCGGCAGGCGCCAGCCCAGTTGATCCTTGAGCAGGGTTTCCGGGTCCGGCGCGTCGAAACGGCCCTGATTGGCGACTTCCAGCGAAACGGCGCCAGGGCGGCCAGTCAAACGGGCAGCGCCGCGACCCAGAGGGCCGGAGAGGCGAATGTCGTAGTAATCCTGCCGTTGCAGCCAGTACAAGGTGCCGCTGCCGGAGTCCTTCGGCGCGCGAATGCCGACCTTGCCGTTGATTTCCCAGCCGTCGAGGCTGGCCAGCTGCTGTTTGTTGGCTTGCCATTTGGTGGCGTCGCCCTTGCCCTGAACGGCCTCATGGGAGGTGATGCCGGCGCAACCGGCGAGCAGGGCGATGAAGCTGAAAGCGAGTACGTGGCGCAATAACATAAATTCAGAGGGTCTCGGAGCCGGTCAGGCGCTTGAGGGTGCTGCGCAGGACCGGGCTGTCAGGTTGCTGTTCGAGGGCCTTGCCCCACACTTTTCGGGCTTCGCGTTGCTGGCCTTTGGCCCAGAGCACTTCGCCCAGGTGCGCGGCGACTTCGTGGTCGGGGTAGCGCTCCAGAGCCTCACGCAGCAGGCGTTCGGCTTCGTCGAGGTTGCCCAGGCGATAGTTGACCCAGCCCAGGCTGTCGAGCACGGCCGGATCATCCGGGTTGAGCTGGTGAGCGCGCTCGATCAGCTCCTTGGCTTCGGCGTAGCGCGTGGTGCGGTCGGAAAGCGTGTAACCCAGGGCGTTCAGGGCCATGGCGTTGTCCGGTTCGCGTTTGAGAATGGCCCGCAGATCCGTCTCCATCTGCTTCAGGTCATCACGCTTTTCAGCCAGCATCGCGCGGGTGTAGAGCAGGTTCAGATCGTCCGGATACTGTTTGAGCGCCTGAGTCAGCACCTGCCAGCCGCGGTCGCTCTGGTTATTGTTGGTCAGGGTCTCGGCTTCGATGAGGTACAGCTGAATCGTGTAGTCCGGCTGATCGGCGCGGGCCTGGGCCAAGCGTTTGGACGCCTCGGCGGTACTGCCGTTGCTCATCAGGATGTCGGCCTGACGCAGTTGCGCGGGCAGATAATCGTTACCGGGGCCGACCTGAGCGTATTCGCCGAGGGCATTCTGCGGATCGTTGCGCTCTTCATAGATGCGACCCAGGTTCACGTGGGCCGAGTCGACGTGGCTGCCACGGGCAATCAGGTCTTCCAGGTAGCCCTGGGCTTCGTCCCATGCCTTGTTTTCCAGGCACACCAGCGCCAGCGAGTAACGCAATTCGTCGTCATCCGGGTATTGCTGGACGAGGCTTGCGAACTGCACCTTGGCGTCTTCCATGCGGTTCTGCTCGACCAGCATGCGTGCGTAAGTCAGGCGCAGACGTTTGTCGTCCGGATACTTCTTGATGCTTTTTTCCAGCAGCGGCAGCGCTTCCTTGCCACGGTTCATGCTTTGCAGCAGACGCGCGCGCAGCAGGATCGGCGCGACTTCGCCTTCGCCCGGCGGGTTGTCTTCGAGCAGCTTGAGTGAGGCAGCGCTGTCGCCTTCCTGTTGCAGCAACAGGGCCTTGCCGAAGATCAACTGACCGTTTTTCGGGTATTTGGCGAGCAGGCGATCAAAGCTGGCGAGCAGGCCCTTGCGCGTATTGGAGTCGGTTTCCGCTGCCGACAGCGCGAGGAAGTCGAAATGGGTGTCGCCCTGACCCTGCAGCACCTTCTCCATATAGCGCATGGAGTCGTCGTAGCGACCGGCGCGGGCCAGTTGAATGGCCGCAGCGCGCTGCGCTTCAAGGTTGCTCGGGTCGTTTTTGGCCCAGAGCATCGAGGTGTCCAGCGCAGCCTGATCGGCGCCCAGGTACTCGGCGATGCGGAAAGCGCGCTCGGAAATCCCCGGGTCCTGTGTCTGGATCGCCTGGGTCACGTAGTTGTCCAGGGCAATGTCGAAACGGTTGCGCTGCCCGGCAAGCTCGGCGGTCAGCAGGCTGACGACGGTTTCCTGGGTGAACGATCCGTAGACCTGCGGCTTGGCTTCAGGTGCGGGCGTCGCTTCTTTCGCGGGAGCAGCAGGCTCCGTGGAAACGGGGGCCGTGGACTGACAGCCACCAAGGACGACAAGGGCAAGGAACAACGCGGAGGATTTATTCATATAGAAGAGAGGGCGGCTTACCTGCGGTTTGAAAGCATCATGACACAAGGCAGGGAGCAAACCCACAGCCCGACGGAAATCTACAGACCCGCCATTTACAGCCTTTGCATGGACAATTTGTCGCAGGCGCATCGCTGCAGGGCGGAACTCTATAGGGACAATAGACGGTCCTGGTCGTTCTGAATGTATTACGGTGGTTGTTCTGAATCTATTGAAGTAGGACAATTGTCGGCTTCACGTCACCATCAGCGACCTTGAATGGCCTTTCTTGCTCTGGGTATCAACCATAAGACTGCATCCGTGGATGTCCGCGAGCGCGTGGCATTTACGCCTGAGCAGCTGGTCGAGGCGTTGCAGCAGCTGTGCCGCCTGACCCAGAGTCGCGAAGCCGCCATTCTGTCGACCTGCAATCGCAGCGAGCTCTATATAGAGCAGGACTCATTGACCGCCGACGTCGTGCTGCGCTGGCTGGCCGATTATCACCACCTCAATGTCGACGAACTGCGCGCCAGTGCCTATGTGCACGAGGAAGACGCTGCGGTGCGACACATGATGCGCGTGGCCTCGGGGCTTGATTCGCTGGTACTGGGCGAGCCGCAGATTCTCGGGCAGATGAAATCCGCCTACGCCGTGGCCCGCGAAGCCGGAACCATCGGTCCATTACTGGGGCGTTTGTTTCAGGCGACCTTCAGCGCCGCCAAGCAGGTGCGTACCGACACGGCCATCGGCGAAAACCCGGTGTCCGTCGCGTTTGCCGCCGTCAGCCTGGCCAAGCAGATCTTCAGCGACCTGCAGCGCAGCCAGGCCTTGCTGATCGGCGCTGGCGAGACCATCACGCTGGTCGCCCGGCACCTGCATGATCTGGGCGTCAAGCGTATCGTGGTCGCCAATCGCACGCTGGAGCGCGCCAGCATCCTGGCCGAAGAGTTCGGCGCGCACGCTGTGCTGCTGGCCGATATCCCGGCCGAACTGGTCAACAGCGATATCGTCATCAGCTCCACCGCCAGCCAGTTGCCGATTCTCGGTAAGGGCGCGGTGGAAAGCGCGCTGAAACTGCGCAAGCACAAGCCGATTTTCATGGTCGACATCGCCGTCCCGCGCGATATCGAGCCGGAAGTGGGCGAGCTGGACGACGTTTACCTGTATACCGTTGACGATCTGCACGAAGTCGTCGCAGAAAACCTCAAGAGTCGTCAGGGCGCAGCCCAGGCGGCGGAAGAACTGGTCAGCCTGGGCGTCGACGATTTCATGTCGCGTCTGCGCGAACTGGCGGCGGTGGATGTGCTCAAGGCCTACCGTCAGCAGAGCGAACGCCTGCGCGATGAGGAGCTGCAAAAAGCGCAACGCATGCTCGCCAACGGCAGTAACGCCGAAGATGTACTGATGGCGCTGGCACGAGGCCTCACCAATAAACTGATGCATGCGCCAAGCGTGCAACTGAAAAAGCTGTCTGCCGAAGGCCGCGTCGATGCGCTGGCCATGGCCCAGGAACTCTTTGCCCTCCATGAGGGCTCCACGGATAAACCCCCGCAATGAAAGCTTCACTGCTCAATAAGCTGGACGTGCTCAGCGACCGTTTCGAGGAATTGACCGCGCTGCTTGGCGACGCCGACGTCATTTCCGATCAGACCCAGTTCCGCGCCTACTCCCGTGAGTACGCGGAAGTCGAGCCCGTCATCCAGGTCTACAAGCGACTGCTCAAAGTGCGAGGTGACCTGGAAAGCGCCCAGGCGCTGCTCAAGGACAGCGATCCTGACATGCGTGAAATGGCTGTCGAGGAAGCGCGCGAAGCCAAGGAAAATCTGGTGGTGCTGGAAAGCGATCTGCAGAAGATGCTGCTGCCCAAGGACCCCAACGATGGCCGAAACGTGTTTCTCGAAATTCGCGCAGGCACGGGCGGCGACGAGGCGGCGATTTTCTCCGGCGACCTGTTCCGCATGTATTCGCGCTATGCCGAGCGTCGTGGCTGGCGCGTGGAAATCCTCTCCGAAAACGAAGGCGAGCATGGCGGCTTCAAGGAAGTCATCGCCCGCGTCGAAGGCGAGAACGTCTACGGCAAGCTGAAGTTCGAGTCCGGTGCACACCGCGTCCAACGGGTGCCCGAGACTGAATCCCAGGGCCGCATTCACACCTCGGCCTGTACGGTCGCGGTGTTGCCCGAGCCGGACGAGAAGCAGGCGATCGAGATCAACCCGGCGGATTTGCGCGTGGACACCTTCCGCTCATCGGGCGCCGGCGGTCAGCACGTCAACACCACCGACTCGGCGATTCGGATCACGCACTTGCCCACCGGCACCGTGGTCGAGTGCCAAGAAGAGCGTTCCCAGCACAAGAACCGCGCCCGGGCCATGGCCTGGCTCGCGGCCAAGCTCAACGATCAGCAGACCGCTGCGGCCGCCAACGCGATCGCCAGCGAGCGTAAATTGCTGGTCGGTTCGGGGGATCGCTCCGAACGTATCCGCACTTACAATTTTCCTCAGGGGCGAGTGACGGACCACCGCGTGAACCTGACCCTCTATTCGCTGGATGAAGTTTTGGCGGGTGGGGTCGATGCAGTGATAGAACCGTTGCTTGCCGAGTATCAGGCAGATCAACTTGCGGCACTGGGTGAGTAAATGACCATTATCGCCAGCTTGTTAAGAAGCGCCGAACTGCCGGATTCTCCGACAGCGCGTCTGGATGCCGAACTGCTGTTGGCCGCTGCCCTGGGCAAGCCACGCAGCTTTTTGCACACCTGGCCCGAGCGTATTGTCAGCACCGAAGCCGCTCAGGCGTTCGACGGCTACTTGCAGCGTCGGCGCACCGGTGAGCCGGTGGCCTACATTCTCGGGCAGCAGGGTTTCTGGAACATCGACCTTGAAGTCGCGACCCACACGCTGATCCCGCGTCCGGAAACCGAAATGCTGGTGGAGACCGCGTTGGAGTTGCTGCCGGGGGCGATTGCTCATCGTCTGCTCGACCTGGGCACTGGGACCGGTGCGATTGCGCTGTCGCTGGCCAAGGATCGCGCGCAGTGGACGGTCACCGCGGTGGATCGCGTCGAAGAGGCGGTTGCCCTGGCCGAGCGCAATCGCCAGCGCCTGCACCTGGACAACGCCCGCGTCCTGCAGAGCCACTGGTTCAGCGCCGTGGAAGGTCAGCGTTTCGACCTGATCCTGAGCAACCCGCCGTACATCGCCGATAGCGACCCGCATCTGGTTCAGGGTGATGTGCGCTTCGAGCCCAGCAGTGCGCTGACCTCTGGCGCGGACGGTCTGGACGACCTGCGTCTGATCGTCTCCCAGGCGCCTGCGCATCTGGAGCCGGGTGGCTGGCTGTTGCTGGAACACGGCTACGATCAAGGCGCGGCCGTGCGTGATCTGCTCAACCAACAGGGCTTCGAGCACATCCAGACTCGCCGCGATCTGGGCGATCACGAGCGCATCACCTTCGGGCGCGTGCCGTGCTGACCGACGAGGAGCTGCTGCGCTACAGCCGGCAGATTCTCTTGCAACAGGTCGATATCGACGGTCAATTGCGCCTCAAACAGAGCCGCGCATTGATCATCGGTGTTGGCGGCCTGGGTTCGCCCGTGGCGCTGTACCTGGCGGCGGCCGGGGTTGGCGAGCTGCACTTGGCGGATTTCGACACTGTCGATCTGACCAACCTGCAACGCCAGATCATTCACGACAGCCATAGCGTTGGCGTGAGCAAGGTCGATTCAGCGATCACTCGACTGACTGCGATCAACCCTGAAATCAAGCTGGTCCCCCATCGCGTGGCGCTGGACGAGGATTCTCTCGCCGCAGCGGTCGAGGCTGTGGATCTGGTGCTCGACTGCTCGGATAACTTCACTACCCGCGAAGCGGTCAATGCGGCCTGCGTTGCAGCGGGCAAGCCACTGGTCAGCGGCGCGGCGATTCGTCTGGAAGGTCAGTTATCGGTGTTCGACCCCCGTCGTGCCGAAAGCCCGTGCTACCACTGCCTGTATGGCCACGGCAGCGAAAGCGAGCTGACCTGCAGCGAAGCCGGCGTCATCGGCCCGCTGGTCGGCCTGGTCGGCAGCCTTCAGGCGCTGGAAGCCTTGAAAATGCTGGCCGGATTCGGCGAGCCGATGGTGGGGCGACTGTTGCTGATCGATGCCTTGGGCAGCCGATTCCGCGAGCTGAAAGTCAAACGTGATCCGGGCTGCAGCGTCTGCGGCGCGGTCCATCAATAGAACGGTCAAGCATGGCTAGAGACAGTGACGCGCCGGTGGGCGTGTTTGATTCGGGTGTCGGCGGGTTGTCGGTGCTGGGCGAGATTCATCAACTGTTGCCCAACGAATCCCTGCTCTATGTCGCGGACTGCGGGCATATCCCCTATGGCGAAAAGACCCCGGCATTCATTCGCCAGCGCTGCGTGACCATTGCCGAATTCTTCCGCGAACAGGGTGCCAAAGCCCTGGTGATTGCCTGCAACACGGCGACGGTTGCGGGCGTGGCCGATCTGCGCGAGCGTTATCCCGACTGGCCGCTGGTGGGCATGGAGCCTGCCGTAAAACCTGCGGCGGCAGCGACCAAAAGCGGCGTGGTTGGGGTCTTGGCTACCACCGGCACGTTGCAAAGCGCGAAGTTTGCGGCGCTGCTCGATCGCTTCGCCACCGATGTTCAGGTCATCACTCAGCCTTGCCCTGGGCTGGTTGAGTTGATTGAAACCGGCGATCTGGTCAGCCCGGTCATTCGCCAGTTATTGCAGGGTTACGTCGAGCCGTTATTGGCGGCGGGCTGCGACACCATCATCCTGGGCTGCACCCACTATCCCTTCCTCAAGCCCCTGCTGCGGGACATGATCCCGGCGTCCATCACCCTGATCGACACCGGCGCCGCGGTTGCGCGTCAATTGCAGCGCTTGCTCAGTCAGCGTGAGCTGCTGGCAAGCGGCCGAGCGCAGCCGACGCAATTCTGGACCAGTGGCGATCCTGACAATTTCAGAAATATCCTACCGGTACTATGGAAAAATTCTGACAGTGTGCGAAGCTTCGGCCTGTGAAAAAAACGTGAAAAGCACTGTTTTTGAATGAACTTTCATTCAATCGACGATTTCTATAGCCAGTCTGTTGATACAAAAAATTTCTAACTGCATTCGTAAATAGGATGTTTCAGATGAAGCGACTGTTTTGTTTGGCTGCGATTGCGGCTGCGTTGTCGGGGCAAAGTGCGATTGCACAGGCGGATGGGGTTGAGTTCTCGGTGGGGCACACCGGCGAATCGACCATGACCTATCGTCTGGGCGCGCAATTCGATTGGGATAAAAGCTGGTGGCAAACCAGCGTCGGTCGTCTGACCGGCTACTGGAGCGGCGCTTACACCTATTGGGAAGGTGACAAAAATTCCAGCAACAACAGCCTGTCGTTCTCTCCGGTATTCGTTTATGAATTCGCCGGTGACAGCGTCAAGCCTTACATCGAAGCCGGTATCGGCGCTGCGGTATTCCAGCGCACCGAAGTGGAAGGCAACAAACTGGGCAGCGCGTTCCAGTTCGAAGACCGTCTGGGCTTCGGTCTGCGCTTCGCCGGTGGGCATGAAGTCGGCCTGCGCGCTACGCACTACTCCAACGGCGGCCTGACCACCACCAACGACGGTATTGAAAGCTACGCGATTCATTACACGATGCCGTTCTAAGCCGTTACTGGTTTGAGAGGTCTGTGTAATACCCTGTGGGAGTGAGCTTGCTCACTCCCACAGTCATTTGCGGTCCAGGCAAATGGTGTGGCTTGTCAAAGATACGCCGTCGCAATCCCTTCCCGCTCGGTGGTGCACTCCGGCGCCCCCATCTCGAATTCCCTGCAGATCAACGGCCGTCTGTCGTAGATCGTGCACATCATCGTGTCGCGATCCAGTGCCGCGCACCAGCCGTCGTCCAGGCGCAGCATGACTTCGCCGCCCCAGTCGTCGGTGTCGATAAAACGCTCGGGCACGCCGGTGTCGGTGATCAGCATCACTTCCAGCTGACAGCAGCAGGCCGCGCAGGTTGAACAAGTGACGGCAGGCTCGGCGGGCGCGATGGGGAGTTGAAGCAGGGGGATGGCGGTCATGGGCGGCAGTGTAAAGCAGTGGGGCGGCGGCAGGGGAATGGGCTGACGGGCGTGGCTTTCAGGCAGTGACCTTTATGCCGGCACGTCACGACGATGTGTCTGGCGAAACCACGCTGCCAGCCAGTGCAGCAGCGGGAAGACCATCGCCCAGATGGCGCCCAGGATCAATGCGCTCACTCCCACACCCAGTGGTAACTGAACGTACGTCAAGTGAGACCCGGCGATGTAGGACGCAGGCCCGCCGATCGCTCCCAGAATGCTCGCCAGCCACCAGGGCCGCGCCGTCCACGCCAGGCAATGCCCCAGCGTCGTCGCCAACAAGGGCCAGAGCAACGCCAGCCACAGCGGAATCACCCGACCGGCTTCGCCGAAATCGAACAGGCCGATCTTGATCAGCGCGCTGTCCAGCACGCAGCCCAGGGCGAAAACCGTCATCAGCAGTTTCCCTTCCGTGCGCCAGGAACCGATCAGCCACAAATGCACCAGCAAAATAACGAACGGAATCAGCAGCCAGCCGGTGTTGCCGCCCAGTACACAGGCGAACCAGCCGACCTGAAACAGCACCGCATTGAGCAGGTTCTTAAGCATCAAACCGTCCCAGCAACGGCGCGGTCATCGCACGGGGCTTGGCCAGCAGTAATTGCGCAGTACCAATGGTGCGTTCCAGGAATCCGCCCTCGCAGTAGCACAGGTAGAACTCCCACAGTCTCAGGAAGTAATCGTCGTAACCCCGTTCGGTGAGGATGCCGGCGGCGTGGCGGAAGTTGTCATGCCACAGGCGCAACGTGCGCGCGTAATGCAGGCCGAAATCCTCCAGGTGCAGCAGGTTCATGTCAGTGTCGCGACCGACGATGTCCAGCATGCGCGCCACCGACGGCAGGGCGCCGCCCGGAAAGATATAACGCTGAATGAAGTCGACGTTGCGCACGGCCTGCGCGTAGCGCTGTTCGCGGATGGTGATAGCCTGTAGCAGCATCAGACCGTTGTCTTTGAGCAGCTGCGTGCACTGCTTGAAGTAGGTCGGCAAAAACCGATGGCCGACGGCTTCGATCATTTCGATGGAGACCAGCTTGTCGTACTGGCCGGTGAGGTCGCGGTAATCGCTGAGCAGCAGGGTGATGCGCTCTTGCAGACCCAGTTCGGCGATGCGTTTTTCGGTGTAGGCGAACTGCTCCTTGGAGAGCGTGGTGGTGGTCACCCGGCAGCCATAATGCTGCGCCGCGTAGATCGCCATGCTGCCCCAGCCGGTGCCGATTTCCAGCAGATGATCGGACGGTTTGAGGCTGAGCTTCTGGCAGATGCGCTCCAGTTTGTTCAACTGGGCCTGTTCCAGGGTGTCGTCGGGGCTGAGAAATTGCGCCGCCGAATACATCATGGTCGGGTCGAGAAACTGTTCGAACAGGTCATTGCCCAGGTCGTAATGCGCCGCGATGTTTTTCTGCGAGCCCTTGCGCGTGTTGCGATTCAGCCAGTGCACGCCTTGTACGAATGGCCGGCTCAGGCGCGCCAGTCCACCCTCCATGGCATCGAGCACGTCCAGGTTGCTGACGAACACGCGGATCACCGCCGTCAGGTCCGGGCTGGTCCAGTAACCATGAATGAACGCTTCGCCCGCGCCAATCGAGCCGTTGCTGGCCACCAGCCCCCAGGCCGCTGCGTCGTGCACATGGATTTCGGCTGAAACCGCAGCGCCAACGCCACCGAACAGATGGCGATTGCCGTTCTCGAACACCGCCAACTGGCCGTGGCGCAGGTGTTCCAGCTGGCGCAGTACGCCCCGTCGCAGCAGGTTGGAGGTCCAGGTGTGCGTGCTCAGGCCCATGGCGAGGCTGTTACTTTTCATGACGTCGACCCTTTTGTTGAACGGCGGCAGTGCGGTAAGAGCCTTCGGCGGCCTGGTGGGAAAAAATCGGTATGCGTTTGAAAAAAAGCCGTAGCGCCTGCCAGTAAATCGCCAGGCAGGTTTTCGCGGTCATCCATGGAAAACTCAGCAAATGTCGATGCAGGGCCGGGCCAGTCAGGGGCTGGCGCTGCAGATTGAGGGTGGCGTCGAACACCTTTTCATCGCCCTGCCAGTCCGCCATGTGCACGCCGAGACGCTCATCCGGCGGGCTGAAACTCATGCGGTATTCCAGATCCCGGGGCAGAAATGGTGAGACATGAAACGCCTTGGCCACGGCAAAGTGCTGATGGCCATCAGCACCCGCAGGCAGCACGTAGTGATAGCGCTCGCGCCACGGCGTGTTGGTCACTTCGCAGACAATCGCCGCCAGCGAGCCGTCAAGTTCATAGCAATAGAAGAAACTCACCGGGTTGAACGACAGCCCCCAGCTACGCGCCTGGGTCAGCAGGCAGATGCGACCCAGCGGGGCGCGGCCCATGGATTGGCGAATCACCTCCCGCACCGCACCGATCAGCGAAATCCCCTGCCGGGTGTACTCGCGCAGGTAATCGCCGGGGCGAAACGAAAACGGCGCAAGGCGGCTGTAACCGGCGAACGGCGACAGCTGCATGACGGCGTCCTGCTCGTCCAGATCCAGATACAGCATGCCGATGCGATAGGTGAACGCATGAGCCCTTGGCGAGAAGCGCCGGTGGGTGATCAGGCCGCTGTAAAGGGCGCTGTTCAAAGCGCCTCCCCAAAGGCTTCGGCCACGCGTAACGCGCTGACGACGCCGTCTTCATGGAAGCCGTTGGCCCAATAAGCGCCACAGTAGTAAGTGTGCTGCGCACCAAACAGCTCCTGCCAGCGGGCCTGGGCGGCAATGCCCTTGAGGCTGTATTGCGGGTGGGCGTAGCGGTAGCGGGCGAGGATCTTGCTCGGGTCGATGGCGGGGGTTTGGTTGAGGCTGACGCAGAATGTCGTGTCGCTCTCGATCCCTTGCAGGATGTTCATCGCGTAGGTCACCGCTGCCGATTGATCACCCGCGCCACCCAACCGGTAATTCCAGCTGGCCCAGGCCAGTGGCCGTTTGGGCAGCAGGCGGGTGTCGGTGTGCAGCACCACGTCGTTGTCGGCGTAGGGCAGAGCGCCGAGGATGTCACGCTCTTGGACGCTCGGCTCAGCGAGCAGCGCCAGTGCCTGGTCGCTGTGGCAGGCGAACACCACTTTGTCGAAACGCTCGCTGCCGTCGATGCTGTGCACCGTTACGCCGTCCTCATCACGTTCGACCCGTGTCACCGGGCAACGCAGGCGGATGCGCTCGCGAAAGGATTCGGTCAGCGGCTCGATGTAACGGCTCGATCCGCCTTCGATCACGCACCATTGCGGCCGGTTGCTGACCGAAAGCAGGCCGTGATTCTTGAAAAAGCGCACAAAGAACTGCAGCGGGAACGACAGCATGTCGGCAAGCGACATCGACCAGATCGCCGCGCCCATGGGCACGATGTAGTGCTCGGTGAAACGCCGCCCGTAACCTTCGGCTTTCAGGTAGGCGCCCAGGGTGGTATCGGGGGCGATGCGCTGGCTGTGCAGGTCGGCCAGGGCCTGTTTGTTGAAGCGCAGGATATCGCGCAGCATGCCCCAGAAGGTCGGCGACAACAGGTTGCTGCGCTGGGCGAACAGGCTGTTGAGGTTGTTGCCGTTGTACTCGGTGCGGCTGTGCGGGTCGGTGACCGAGAAGCTCATCTCGGTGGGTTTGTATGCAACGCCCAGGGTGTCGAGCAGCTTGATGAAGTTGGGGTAAGTCCAGTCGTTGAAGACAATGAACCCGGTGTCGATCGCGTGCTGCTGACCATTGACCGACACGTTGACGGTGTGGGTGTGGCCACCGATCCAGTTGTCGGCTTCGAATACGGTGATCTCGTGGCTGCGGTTGAGCAGCCAGGCGCTGGTCAAACCGGAAATGCCGCTGCCGATGATCGCGATCTTCATGGCGCACTCCCGTTCTGTCCGGATGCTGAGTCTGTGCTGCGCACCATGCGCGTGGTCAGCGCCAGTTGCAGGCGTCCGGGCAGCAGGGCCATGGTCTTGAGGATCAGAATGAACAGCCACGGAAAGGAAATCTCCAGCGGCCTGCGGTTTTTTTCCAACCGCTGGGCGATAAAGCTCGCCGCTTTCGGGGCGGACCAGCGCATCGGCATCGCGAAGTCGTTCTTCGCCGTCAATGGCGTATCGACGAAACCGGGATTGACCAGCGTGACGTCGATGCCTTCACGCGCCAGATCGATGCGCAGCGACTGAAACAGGTACCGCACACCGGCTTTCGAAGCGCCGTAGGCTTCGGAACGGGTCAGCGGCAAGAACGCCACCGAACTGGCCACACCGACAAGGTGCGGACGGTTGCCTTGGCGCAGCAGGATTAAGGCTTCCTGAACGCAATAAGAGGTCGCGATCAGATTGGTGCGCACCACGCGCTCGACCAGCTGTGCGTCGTAGTGCCGGGTGTCGACGTATTCACATGTGCCGGCGTTGAGGATGGCGGTGTCCAGCGCGCCCAAGACCTGAGCGATGCGCTCGCCGATGGCGGTCACCTGCGCAGGGTCGGTGACATCGCCGGGGGCCAGCAAAACCTGATGAGGGAAGCGCCGGTCCAGCGCTTCCAGCGGCTCGACGCTGCGAGCCGTCAACGCGACCTGGTGGCCGGCCTTCAACAGTTCTTCAGCCAGCGCCAGGCCAATCCCGCTGCTGGCGCCGGTCAACCAGATACGTCGTTTCATGCCAGTCGCCTCTTCAGCCAGCCGATCATCCTGCCCATCACGGGGAGGTGCTCATACAGCAACGCTCCGGCATCGAAGAAATCCCGATGCTGAAACACTTTGTTGTCGGTCCACAGCAGGTGCGAGCAGCCTTGCACGGCAATCTGCTCGCCCTGATTGAGTCGCGGGTGTCGGTAGGTCATGGTCCAGCGCAGATAGCCCTTGCCCTCGCGCACCTGATCGAAGGCGTGAAACTCGAACTGCAGATCGCGCACGTTGGCGTACAGCTCGGCGAAGTACTTGCGCAAGTTGCTCAGGCCGTGCACCTCGTGCAATGGGTCGGTGAAGGCGACGTCCTCGCTGTACAGCTCGCCAAGCAGGTGCAGGTTGTCCTTGTCGAGTTCGGCGAAGCGCCGGGCGTAATCGCGCAGGAATTCACTCATGGTCTTGAGTCTCTGCTTGTCGATGGGGGAGAGACTTGAATGCGGTCAGGGCGCGTTCGCGGCTGGCTTTCAAGTTGACGATGGGCGCGGGGTAACCGTCGACGCCGAACAGGCCGCCCAGTGACGACGGGTCGTGCACGTCGCGCTTGTTCAGCTTGGCCAGCTCCGGTACCCACTTCTTGATGAACAGGCCTTCCGGGTCGAAACGCTCGGACTGGTTCAGCGGATTGAAAATACGGAAATACGGCGAGGAGTCGGTGCCGGTGGATGAGCTCCACTGCCAGCCGCCGTTGTTTGCCGCCAGGTCGCCGTCGATCAGGTGCTGCATGAAAAAACGCTCGCCCTCGCGCCAGTCGATCAAAAGGTTCTTGGTCAAAAACATCGCCACGATCATGCGCAGGCGGTTGTGCATCCAGCCGGTTTCCAGCAATTGACGCATGGCCGCGTCGACAATCGGCAAGCCGGTTCGACCCTGCTGCCAGGCTTGCAGATCCTTGGGCGCGTGACGCCATTTCAACGCTTCGGTTTCCGGGCGGAAGGCGCGATGGCGAGACACCCGAGGGAAGCCCACCAGCACGTGTTTATAGAACTCGCGCCACAGCAGTTCGTTGATCCAGGTCACCGAGCCGACGTTGCCGGTCTCGAACTCGCCGTTATTGCTGCGCAGGGCCGCATGCAAGCACTGGCGAGGGGAAATCACACCGGCCGCCAGATACGCCGACAGCTGGCTGGTGCCGGGTTTGGCCGGGTAGTCGCGCTCGTCGTTGTAGTAGTGCACCTGATCGTCGGTGAAATGCTCCAGACGCTTGCGCGCCTCATCCTCGCCCGCAGGCCAGAGCGTGCGCAGCGCCTCGGACGGCGTCGTGAACCCCTGCACGCTGGTCGGCACGTCATCGCTTTTGATGTGCACGGGGTCTTGCTGGCTTGGCCGGCGGATGACAGCGGGGACCGAGTAATGCAGCCGTGCGTAACAGACCTTGCGAAACTGGGTGTAGACCTTGAAGTAGCCGCCGCTTTTGGTCAGCACGCTACCTGGCGTGAAAAACAGCTGATCCAGATGGCGGGTGAAACCGATGTCGTGCTTGTCCAGCAACGCTTCGACGGCCTTGTCGCGGTTGTCTTCGTTGACGCCGTACTCTTCGTTGACGTGCACGTGCTCGATCTTGTGCGTCTGGCACAGGTCCAGCAGGGCTTTGGGTGCCTTGTCCCACGTGTTGGCGTGGACGATCAACAGCGGCACGTTCAGCGCCTTGAGTTCGGCTTTCAGCGCTTGGAGGTTGCGCAGCCAGAAGTCGACCTTGCTCGGCGCGTCGTCATGGCTGTGCCACTGGGCGGGGCTGATCACGTACACAGCCACCGTCGGGCCCTGCTTCATCGCAGCGCTCAGTGCGGTGTTGTCGTGTACGCGCAAGTCGGTGCGCAGCCACATCAGTTGCATGATCGTTCCTTAGATGAGGTCCAGCCGCTGCAACGCGGTCTGGGCGGTCAAAGGGTCCTCGGCCAGGGTCAGGCCGGGGATCTCACTGACAGATACGGACAGCTCGGCCGAATGGATGCGTACCGTTGGTCCGATGATCAATTTCGGGCAATCGATGTTGTTCAGCAGGCGTGGCAGCTGGCTCACGTTCAGTGACTTGCTGGAATACAGCAGCACCGCGCGAGGTTTCAGGTACTCGCAGGCCAGGTTCAGTTCGCCTGCCGGCAGCGGCCAGTCAAAGACTTCCACGGGGCAATCGGCGCTGCTTACCAGCCAGGCGGTCAGCCACAAGTGCGGCTCCATCGGCGCGTCGGACTGGTTGATCAGCAGCACGGGCGTACCGCTGACCTGACGGTTGTTGTGATATAGCCGCGCGCCGAATTTGCTGCGCAGCCAGGAGTAGAAAAACACCCGCTCCAGCTGCGCGCCGAATTGGCCCTGCCAGCGTTGTTCAAGGGCAGTCAGCAACGGCAGCAGCAGTTGTTCGCACAGGGTGCGCGGCGGATAGAGCGACATGGCCTGATTCAGCGTGTCGTCCAGACGCCGTTCAGACAGCGTAGTGATCGCATCCAGCAAGTTCTGGCGCAACGGATCCCAGTCGCTCACGACGTTGGGCGCAGGCATTTGCTGATCGTCGAGCAGCTGCTTGACCTGGCTGACCGACACCCCGCGATTGAGCCACGTGAGAATGGCCAGCACCCGGTCGACATGGGCGGTGCTGTACAGACGATGGCCCTTGGGCGTGCGATGGGGCACGATCAGCCCGTAGCGTCGCTCCCAGGCGCGCAGGGTCACGGCGTTGACGCCGGTCAGGCGGGCGATTTCACGGATCGGCAGCCAGCCTTCTTCGAGGGCGTCGGCGTAGGCCTGCGGATCATCGTCCAGCGGTTCGTGCTTGAGGTCTTTCATAGGTCAGATGGCATTTCGCAGGCTGAGGTTTTCCGGGTGCGGTTGCAGGTACACCTGAAGCGCGATGTACGGGTCCGGATGTTGGCGAAAGTGGTGCTTGAGCAAGGTCAGCGGCACCACCAGCGGCACGATGCCCTGGTGGTACTGATGAATCAGACCCTGGATTTCCTGTTTGTCCGACGTGCTGATGGTTTCGCGCAGGTAACCGCAAATGTGTTGCAGCACGTTGGTGTGGGTGCGTCGGGTCGCCGGTTTCCTCAGAGCAGTCATCAGCGCGCTGAAGTACTGCGGGGCGATCTCGGTGGGGTCATTGCGCCCCATGTTGCCGAGCAGGCTGCCGAGCGCCTTGTATTGCACCGGGTCGTTGGCCATCAGCTGGTATTTGTAGCGCGAGTGGAATTCAGTCAGCGCACGGCGGGTGATGCCGTCCTTGAGCAATTGCTGCCAGGCGGCGTAGGCGAACACGCGGGTGATGAAATTCTCGCGCAGCACCGGATCGTTCAGGCGGCCGTCTTCCTCTACCGGTAGATCCGGATGCGCTGCGCAGAACGCCTGGGCATAAATGCCGCGTCCGCCACCGTCGAATGGCGCACCGTTCTCGCGATAGACCTTGACCCGTTCCAGACCGCAGGAGGGGGATTTCTGCATGAAGATGTAACCGCAGATGTCGTCCATTTCCCGGGCCATGTGCTCGCCGTATTCGGCCAACGGGCGGGTGACGTTAAGGTCTTTATGAACCGTGCCGACGGCTTGAGGGTGCTCGGGGTCGCCCACCAGACGAATCGCTTCGCGGGGGATGCCCATGCCGATGGCGACTTCCGGGCAGGCGGGGACAAAATCGAAATGCTCGTTGAGCGCGCGGGTCAGCAGGTGAGATTCCTTGTGCCCGCCGTTGTAGCGAACCTCAACGCCCATCAGGCAGGCGCTGACGCCCAATTTCGGTTTGGATTTCTGCTCCGGCGATTGATCGGCGGCTGTAGACATGGGCAAACCTCGATGAACTTTCTTGTACAGACTGACAGCGCTGTACAACTTCTGTTCATCATAGGTTTTGGGTTGTACAAGTCAAACGCTTTGTACAAGATTTTTGCGGGCAACGGGTTCGAGAATGAGCTAGCGTCTGGCCCGTCGCTGTGGGCGCTGGGTCCCACAATGAAGCAGTACATCTCAGTAGACGCTACTTCCAGCCCATCAACCAGCTTTGCTCATCCTGCAGCACCTGCCAGACCATGCGTTCGCTGCGTTGGGTCAACACCGCTTGCAGTTCAATCTCCAGCACCGTGCCTTCTTCGTCGCAGAAGAGTTCGGTGACCAGAAAATGTTTCTCGCGATTTCGGGGATGGGCTGCTGTCCATTTCGACAGCAGCAGTTTGCGCGGGGTCAGGCGATTCATTTGAGGTGTTCGAGCAGGCGACGCGCTGCCTCCTGACCGCTGAGCCAGGCGCCTTCGACGCGCCCGGACAGGCACCAGTCGCCACACACGTACAGGCCCAGGTCCGGATCGGACAACGCGCCGACTTCACGTCCACCAGCAGGGCGTGCATAGAGCCAGCGGTGGGCCAGGGTGAAGGCCGGGGCGGGCATGGCGCAGTTGATCAGCTCGGCAAAAGCCCCGTGCAAATGATCGATGACCTGCTCCTTGGGCATGTCCAGGTGCTGACGGCTCCAGGCGCTGGTGGCGTGCAGAATCCAGGTGTCCATCTTGCTGTCACGCCCCGGTTTGCTGCGGTTGCGGGCCAGCCAGTCGATGGGGCTGTCCTGCACGAAGCAGCCCTCCATCGGGGTGTCCAGCGGGGTGTCGAATGCCAGCGCAACGGCCCAGGTCGGCTCCATTTTCACCCCGGCCACGACGCTGGCCAGCTTCGGCGCGTCAGCCAGCAAGGTGGTTGCCTGGGGCGCGGGAATGGCGATCACTACCTGGCTGAACGGGCCGTGGCTGCGGCCGTCGGCGTCGAGCAGGTTCCAGTGCTCTTCGCCCCGGAAGACCTCGGTGATGCGGCACGAGAACGTCACCGGCATGTCGCCGAGCATCGCGCGGGTGATCGCACTCATGCGCGGCTTGCCGACCCAGCGCACCTGCTCGTCGGGCGACAGGCTCAGTTGTCCGCCATGAAAGTTATAGAGCAGCGGTTTCCACTCGGCGACATGACCTTCGGCCTGCCATCGCTGGACCACATTGGCAAAACGGCGATCGCGGGCCGTGAAATATTGCGCGCCCATGTCCAGCGCACCGGCATCGCTGCGCTTGCTGGACATCCGTCCGCCACTGCCACGGCTCTTGTCGAAAAGGTGAATGCTGTGCCCGGCCGCTTGCAGTGCGTGGGCAGCAGAGAGTCCGGCGATACCGGTACCGATGATTGCGATGGGTACAGTCATAGGGGCCTCGTTACCTTGTCTGCACAGACTACGCCGTCGTCAAAACCTGTACAATGCTGTTTTTCGGTATAACTTATCGTCCTTCGACGTTCAGGACGCTGACCGCGCTGGCGATCATGCTTGAGTCTGACGTTTCACCCGAATCGTTCAACTGTTCGAACGGATGAATCGAACGTCCAGCGCTCGGGCTGTTCTTTATAGCGTGGCCTAAGGTTGCACTATTCGCTTCGTTCACAAGCACATTGTTTGTGAAGAAATAGACTACTGATTTGCGATGAACGCCACGCGAGGAAGACCGACATGCACATCTTGCTGACCGGCGGTACAGGCTTGATAGGTCGCCGCCTTTGCCGACACTGGCTTGATCAGGGCCATCAACTGACCGTCTTGAGCCGCAAGCCTGAACAGGTGTCGCGTTTATGCGGCGCAGGCGTTCGCGGCGTCGCCCATCCCGATGACATGGGCACCCAGCAGGTGGACGCGGTGATCAACCTGGCAGGCGCCCCCATCGCCGACCGGCCCTGGACCCGCAAACGCAAAATGCTGCTCTGGGACAGCCGCATCACCCTCACCGAACAACTGATTACCTGGCTTGAACGACGCCAACAGAAACCGTCTGTGCTGATCTCAGGCTCGGCAGTCGGCTGGTATGGCGATGGCGGCGAGCGTGAACTCGACGAGACGTCCCAGCCGGTCAGCGAAGACTTCGCCAGCCGCCTGTGCATCGCCTGGGAAGAAACCGCGCAGCGAGCTCAGGCGCTGGGCATTCGTGTCGTGCTGCTGCGAACCGGGCTGGTGCTCGCCGGCGAAGGGGGGATGATGCAGCGCCTGTTGCCGCCTTTCAAATTGAGCATGGGCGGGCCGATCGGCAACGGACGCCAGTGGATGCCCTGGGTTCATATCGACGACCAAATCGCCGCGATTGATTTTCTGTTGAACCGGGAAGACGCCGAGGGTCCTTATAATACCTGCGCACCATCACCGGTACGTAACCGCGACTTCGCCAAGACCCTGGGCTCGATCCTGCACCGCCCGGCGTTCATGCCGATGCCGGCCATCGCCTTGCGCCTGTTGATGGGTGAGCTGTCGATCCTCTTGCTGGGCGGGCAGCGCGCTCGTCCGACCCGGTTGCTGGACGCCGGATTCACTTTCCGATTCACCGATCTGCACGCGGCCCTGGAAAACATCACAGGCCGCCACTGACATCAAGGTGTTGCATGACCGATCACGCGTTGCTGCTGGTAAACCTCGGTTCGCCAGCCTCCACCGAAGTTGCGGATGTTCGTCGCTACCTCAACCAGTTTCTGATGGACCCTTACGTTATCGATCTGCCGTGGCCGGTGCGCCGTCTGCTGGTGTCGCTGATCCTGATCAAACGCCCCGAGCAATCGGCCCACGCCTACGCCTCGATCTGGTGGGACGAAGGCTCGCCGCTGGTGGTCTTGAGCAAGCGTTTGCAACAGGCCATGAGCAAAGAGTGGACTCAGGGTCCGGTCGAACTGGCGATGCGCTACGGCGAGCCGTCGATTGAAACGGTGCTGACCCGTCTGGCAGCGCAAGGCATCAAAAAGGTCACGCTGGCGCCGCTTTACCCACAATTTGCCGACAGCACCGTGACCACGGTGGTGGAAGAAGCCAGACGCGTGATCCGCGAGAAAAAGCTCAGCTTCGAGCTGGCGCTGCTTCCGCCGTTTTTCAACCAGCCCGAGTACCTTGACGCGCTGGTGCAGAGCGTCAAGCCGCATCTGCAGCAGGATTACGATCACCTGCTGCTGAGTTTTCACGGCTTGCCCGAGCGGCACATCAACAAGCTCGACCCCACCGGGAACCACTGCTTCAAACAGGGCAACTGCTGCGAAACGGCGTCACCTGAAGTGCTGGCCGTCTGTTACCGGGCGCAGTGCATGCGTTCCTCGGCCGAGTTCGCAAAGCTGATGGGCATCCCCAACGGCAAGTGGTCGGTGTCATTTCAGTCGCGTTTGGGCCGAGCCAAATGGATCGAACCCTACACCGAAGCGCATCTGGCCGAGCTGGCAGGGCAGGGCGTGAAGAAGCTGCTGGTCATGTGCCCGGCCTTCGTGGCGGACTGCATCGAGACGCTGGAAGAGATCGGCGATCGCGGGGCCGAGCAGTTCAAGGAAGCGGGAGGCGAGGAGCTGGTGCTGATCCCGTGCCTGAATGACGACCCGCATTGGGCGAAGGCGTTGAATAGCCTTTGTGAGCGCGCGCCTGCGATGGTTTGAAGGATCATTCCAATCCGAACTGTGGGAGTGAGCTTGCTCACGAAAGGGCCGGTGCATCCGCAACAGATGTCGGGCGTGAAAGTCAGCCTTCGTGAGCAAGCTCACTCCCACAGAGATTTCATAGGTTCATAAAAAAGGGTGCGCCAGCAATGGTGCACCCTTTTTCACTTCCGACAAAAGCTACGGCAACTGATCATCCAGGTGCTTGTTCTTCCAGCTGTCATTGCCCGGCAGGATCAGGTTCAGCAGGATCGCCGTCACCGCGCACAGCGCAATGCCTTTCATGCCGAAGTCATCAGGGCCGTTGCCGGTGCCGATCAGCACGCCGCCGATGCCGAACACCAGGGTCACGGAGACGATCACCAGATTGCGCGCTTCGGCCAGGTCGACCTTGTGGCGAATCAGGGTGTTCATACCCACTGCTGCGATCGAGCCGAACAGCAGGCACAGAATCCCGCCCATCACCGGTACAGGAATGCTCTGCAGCAGCGCGCCGAACTTGCCGATGAACGCCAGGGCGATGGCGAAGATCGCCGCCCAGGTCATGATTTTCGGGTTGTAGTTCTTGGTCAGCATCACCGCGCCGGTCACTTCGGCGTAGGTGGTGTTGGGCGGGCCACCGAAAGCGCCGGCGACGGTGGTCGCGATGCCGTCGCCGAGCAGGGTGCGGTGCAGGCCGGGCTTTTTCAGGTAGTCGCGGCCGGTCACGCTGCCGACTGCAATCACGCCGCCGATGTGCTCGATGGCCGGGGCCAGCGCCACAGGGACGATGAACAAAATCGCCTGCCAGTTGAACTCAGGTGCGGTGAAGTGCGGGATGTCCAGCCACGGGGCTGCGGCGATTTTCGCCACATCGACCACGCCGAAATAGAACGACAGGGCAAAGCCCACCAGCACGCCAGAGATGATTGGTACCAGGCGGAAAATGCCTTTGCCGAACACCGCGACGATCAGCGTGGTCAGGAGCGCCGCCATCGAAATCACGATGGCCGTGTGGTAGGGAATCAGCTCGGCAGCGCCATCGCCAGTCCGGCCCATGGCCATGTTGGCGGCAATGGGTGCCATCGCAAGACCAATGGAAATGATCACCGGACCAATCACCACCGGAGGCAGCAGACGGTCAATGAACCCGGTACCTTTGATCTTCACCGCAAGGCCGAGGAAGGTGTAGACAAAGCCTGCCGCCATCACGCCGCCCATGGTCGCTGCCAGGCCGAACTGGCCCTTGGCGAGGATGATCGGGGTGATGAAGGCGAAGCTGGACGCCAGGAAAACCGGCACCTGACGGCCTGTCACCAGTTGAAAGCACAGCGTGCCGAGACCGGCGGTGAACAGCGCGACGTTGGGATCGAGCCCGGTGATCAGTGGCATCAGCACCAGGGCGCCGAAGGCCACGAACAGCATTTGCGCGCCCGAGAGTACGGTGCGCCACAGTGGATCGTTGAACTCATCCTGTTTCATCAGGCGTCCTTTTGCTTGGTGCCGAAAATCTTGTCACCGGCATCGCCCAGGCCCGGAATGATGTAGCCGTGTTCGTTCAGGCGCTCGTCGATGGAGGCGGTGTACAGCTGCACGTCCGGGTGGGCCTTCTCGACGATGGCGATGCCTTCCGGCGCGGCGACCAGGACCATGGCGCGAATGTCGCGGCAACCGGCCTTTTTCAGCAGGTCGATGGTGGCGACCATCGAGCCGCCGGTGGCCAGCATCGGGTCGATGATCAGCGCCAGACGCTGGTCGATTTCCGGGGCGAGCTTTTCCAGATAGGTGTGCGCTTCGAGGGTTTGTTCGTTGCGCGCGACGCCCACGGCACTGACCTTGGCGCCCGGAATCAGGCTGAGCACGCCTTCGAGCATGCCGATGCCGGCGCGCAGGATCGGCACCACGGTAATCTTTTTGCCAGCGATCTTCTCGACCTGAACGGTCCCGGCCCAGCCCTGGATGTCGTAGGTTTCCAGCGGAAGGTCCTTGGTCGCTTCGTAGGTCAGCAGCGCGCCGACTTCCTGAGCCAGTTCACGAAAGTTCTTGGTGCTGATATCGGCACGGCGCATGAGGCCGAGCTTGTGACGGATCAGCGGATGGCGGATCTCACGAATGGACATAAAGGGAAGGCTCCAGCGGGCGGGCAAAAAAAACGGCTTAGATTAATCTATTCAGCTGTAACTTGTCCTACCGGTTAGGTTCACAGTTCTTACATTAATGGGACGTCAGTGCAACGTTAGTCCAGAAAAGCTTGCTCTGACTAAAGCGGATGCGTACCTTTGCCCGCTTTTCCTTGCCCAGCCCCCTTTGGAGAGCACCATGTCCGCTGATCTCGAGCATATCCGTCAAGTCATGCGCGAGGCTGACTGCCTGTACACCCACGACGAAGTCGAAGCCTCCATCGCCCGCGTCGGTGAGCAAATCAACAGCGTGCTGGCCGATCGCAACCCGGTTGTCTTCTGCGTGATGAACGGCGGTCTGATCTTCGCTGGCAAGCTGCTGACGCACCTGAACTTCCCGCTGGAAGCGTCCTACCTGCACGCCACCCGCTACCGCAACGAAACCAGCGGCGGCGAGCTGTTCTGGAAGGCCAAGCCTGAAGTCTCGTTCATCGACCGCGACGTGCTGATCATTGACGACATCCTCGACGAAGGTCACACCCTGGGCGCGATCATCGACTTCTGCAAACACGCCGGTGCCAGCGCCGTGCACACCGCCGTGTTGATCGACAAGGATCACGACCGCAAGGCGCGCCCTGACCTGAAAGCCGATTTCGTCGGTCTGCCGTGCATCGACCGCTACATCTTCGGTTACGGCATGGACTACAAGGGTTACTGGCGCAACGCTGCAGGCATCTACGCTGTAAAAGGGATGTAATCAGCACCCTGCATGCCCATGTGGGAGCCTGATATCTCACATGCTAGAGTGCCTCCCACTTTTCCCGGGAGGCACCCATGACGTTATCGTTTCGTAGTCAAGCTGCGTTGATGTTGCTGTTGACCCTGCCGCTCCCCGCTCTCGCCGAACCCATGCACGCCCAATACCTGCCGCCTGACGAACTGTCGGTGCGCGAGGGCGAGCCTGAGCAGCAGCAATTGCTGCAGATCACCGATTACTCCATCGTCGTCGGCAGCCAGCGTCAGTCCAATCAGCAGCCCATACCTGTCACATCGCCGTTGAGCCTGCGTTTGAAGGGCAAGCCGATGAACAAGGGCGCGACGATTGCCGAGGTGTTGATCCACTTCGACGGCGAAAGCAAAAGCCTGAAAAAACCCGCCTACGACGCGTCCAGCCGCACCCTGACGCTGTATTACCCGGCCAGTCAGTATCGCGTGCTGGTCGATCTGCTGCGCAACGAAAAGGTCTATTGCCAGTTTCTCAGCTACGCCAACGGTCACGTCTGGGCCGACTTGCACACCGCCAGCGTACGCGCGCGTTGAGCCCGCGACCGGGCGGGAGGTAAACTGCCCGCCCGTGAAAATGTCCCGCAAGTCAGTTGGAGTCAGCAATGCGTAAAGATAAGAAGCAGGTGATTGGCGATGAAATCGGCGACGCCCAGATCAAATTGTTCCTGGACTTCGAGCCAGCCGATGCCACTTCGCCCTCGCTGCACAAGCTGATCAAGGCCTACCGTGGCCTGCGCATCGACGATTTCGAACGTTTTCTGGGCTTCTTCAAGGAAGCGGGCTACGACCTCGATGGCAAGGACGAACACGGCCATGACTTCGTCGCCCTGATCAAGGATCAACGCAACGCCGAGGACTACATCGAGTTGATCGAGAAAGCGCGGGGCTGATCCGCCAGATCCTTCCAGCGGGCGCCGCTCTGGCGCCCGTCGTCATCACGACCGGGCACGCGAAGTGCTGCGGTCTGCGTCGCTGATGTTTATCAGAACGCTACAACCTGCAACGCCAATTCCTACCGTTTGATTCCGTCTTTCCCCCTTTTCCGACAAAGCTCACGCTTCATACTGAAGCTCGTGTCAGGAGACATATGGGCTGCGGAGCATGAAGCTCGGCGCTTTAACCGAAAAGGAATTCAAAGATGAAAGCAATCAAACGTATCAGCGGCGCCTGTCTGGCGCTGGCTGCAATCAGCACTCTGCCTGGGGTTCACGCGGCGTATCCCAAGACCATGGAAGTCGTCGTCGAAGTCTGGAACGACGGGCACCAGAACCTGAACATGACCCACGCCAGCTGGATCCGGGACTCGGCGATACGGGACGAATACGTGTTGAGAGCTGAAGATGGCGGGCGTCGATTCGATGTGACCTTGAACAACCCACGCAACGATTCCGCGACCTTTCGATACGCCAGCGAGGACGGGAAAGTCTGTGAGTTCAGGATGGCCCACGAACCGGAGTTCAGCTGGTTCGGTATCAAGCCGAAGATCGCCAAGCGCGCCACTGGAAAATCCGTCGGCACGGCGTCTGCCCAGTGCAATGCGAGGGTTACCGCAGGGACCGAGTCGCTAAGCCGCTACAGCGTCAGGTTCTCGATGAAGTGATGTGAGCGTCGCGCAGGGCGCATGACGTCAAAACTGAAAGCCCCGCTGCGTGGGCGGGGCCTTCAGTGGTCTCACTGATTCAGGGCAAGCCCTGAATCAAGCGAAGCTTGCCGCCGGGCTGCTGGAAACCAGGTCCAGGCTTTCGTCGCTCTGGGCACTGACGCGCTGATACAGCTGCGCGTCGGTTTCCAGGGCTTTTTCGCGAGCCGGGAAGATTTCATTGAGCTTGGCGGCCCATTCGGTTCTGGCTTTGTCGGGGAAGCAGCGTTCGATCAGGTCGAGCATGATCGAGACGGTTACCGACGCGCCTGGCGAAGCACCCAGCAGCGCTGCAAGGGAGCCGTCTTTGGCCGAGACCAGTTCGGTACCGAATTGCAGAACGCCACCTTTCTTCGGGTCCTTCTTGATGATCTGCACCCGCTGACCGGCCACTTCCAGGCGCCAGTCTTCGGCTTTCGCTTCGGGGTAGAAGCGACGCAGGGCATCCAGACGCTGTTCCATCGACTGCCGCACTTCGCTGATCAGGTACTTGGTCAGGTCCATGTTGTCGCGGGCCACAGCCAGCATCGGGGCAATGTTGGCGGCACGGATCGACAGCGGCAGGTCCAGAAGCGAACCGTGTTTGAGGAATTTGGTGGTGAAACCGGCGTAAGGGCCGAACAGCAGAGAGGTTTTGCCGTCGACGACGCGGGTGTCCAGGTGCGGCACCGACATCGGTGGCGAACCCACTGCAGCCTGGCTGTAGACCTTGGCCTGGTGGCGCTTGACCACTTCAGGGTTGTCGCAACGCAGCCACTGGCCGCTCACCGGGAAGCCGCCGAAACCCTTGCCTTCTTCGATGCCGGACATCTGCAGCAACGGCAATGCCGCGCCGCCCGCGCCCAGGAACACGAACTTGGCGTCGATTTCGCGGGTGCCGCCGCTGTTGACGTCCTTGATGGTCACGCTCCAGCCTTCGCCTTTACGGGCAAGGCCGGTGACGCGCTTGCAGTACTTGACCTGCGCATCGGGTGCGCTGGTCAGGTGCTTGAGCAGCTGGTTGGTCAGATTACCGAAGTTGACGTCGGTACCGTGCATGACGCGGGTGGCGGCGATTTTCTGGTCGGCAGGGCGACCCGGCATCATCAGCGGCATCCACTCGGCCAGCTTGGCCTTGTCTTCGGTGTATTCCATGGTGGAAAACGCGTGGTGCGTGTGCAGCGCCTCGTAGCGTTTCTTCAGGAAATCCACGCCTTTCTCGCCTTCCACGTAGCTCAGGTGCGGAACCGGCGTGATGAACGAGCGCGAGGAGCCGAAGGTGCCTTTGCGGGCCAGGTAGGCCCAGAACTGCTTGGACACTTCGAACTGCGTGTTGATGTGAATAGCTTTCTTGGTGTCGATCGAGCCGTCAGCCGCCTGCGGCGTGTAGTTCAGCTCGCACAGGCCTGCGTGGCCGGTACCGGCGTTGTTCCAGGGGTTGGAACTTTCCGCGGCACCTGAGTCCATCAGTTCGACCACCTCGATCTTGAGGGCCGGGTCGAGTTCCTTGAGCAGTACCGCTAGGGTGGCACTCATGATGCCGGCCCCGACCAGTACTACATCGACTGCTTCGTTATGCGCCATTAACGCGTCTCCAAAATCTGCAGCACCAAATTGACGGCATGGGTCCCGTGGTCAGTTGCCGTGGGCGGGCGGCGCGTTTTCGCGCAGTGCCTCAAGCCGGTCGGCCGGGAGTTCCATGTCCGATTCTTCGCAATTTTTTGCATCTTCAGCGGACGCTACTGCCAGGGCCTTGTTGATGCTTTTGTCGCCAGCATGAACGCATTTTTCGGCCCGAACAGCCATTCGACTATCGTCAAGACGTCCGGTCATGCAAATCAGTCGTGAACGGCTTCAGGCTCCGGTTGTGGAGACTGCGGTGCAGTCAGTCCTGTGCAAAGGGGCTGGGTCAGACGCTAATGGTGCATTTACAAACGCGTAACTGTTCATTTGCTCGCCACACTCTTGTGAAGTTGTGAAAACCCGTTTTTTTCACGCTCTTTTGGAGACGCGAACCTCAAAAAAGGCCTGCGCGATGGCAGAGCCTGCAGATCAGGTTCATACACAGTGTGGGCACTGGTCGGCGGGAAAGGTTCGAACGGATCGAGCTTTCGCGTCGGCAGGGCTGCACGCCGGCTGCACATGTCTGGGTGGAAGGCTCTCTGTGGGCGATACGGAGGTGCTGATTTCGTGGATCAGCGATGCTGCGAGGCCCGATCAGGAGACGTCCTTATAATCGGGGGGAGATTATAGCGATGAAACGCGCAGAATTGATCCAGTAAAAATGACTTTTATTCGCCGTTCGGTCAGATGCTGAGCAATTGTCGGGCGGTAATCGCACGTGCACGCGGCGTGACACGGGCGCTGGCTGGCAGTGGACGTTGCAGCCAGCACAGGTTGGGTTCGCAGATTTCCACCCAGCCGTGGCCTTGTGGCGGCCGCGTGCAGTGCTTGAATGACAGGCAGATGCCGTGCTGATCCAGGCGTGCGTAGTGGCGATAACGGCTTTTAGGCGAGAACAGCGACAAGAGAAAGTCCATGTCAGGACTCCTTGTTGGGGTGGTTGTGAAAAGTATGTCGTGTGCCGATGACATCGCCGTGACGCTGGTGTTGCTCGTTGATGTCTTTTGGACGAACCGGTGCGAATGGACGGCGGGAGATGCGGGGAACCGCAACGGTGGCACTTTGTCTTATCTTTACGCTAGTGAGCGGCCTTGGTAGGTCGTTATACTGCGGCACAATTTGTGCCTTGGCCCATGGAGAGATGAGCATGTTGCGTCGCGTTTTGTTCGGTTTGCTTGCCGTCGGCAGTCTGACGCTGGTGGGATGCGCCCACAGCCCGCAGTCACTTAACCCGCAGCCCAAGCTGAACAGCCAGTTGGCGCCTGTCGGGCATGGCCAGCAGGTCGTGGTTCGCGTGGTCGACGGCCGTCAGTCGCAGACCCTCGGCACCCGTGGCGGTTTGTACCCTGAAACCAGTTCCATCACTGTCAACGGCCAGCAACTGGTGCCGCAACTGCAGGCTCAGGCCGAAGCGGCCGTGCGACTGCTGGGCTTCACCCCGGTTCAGGGTGGCAACGGTCCTCAGCTGACCATCACCTTGGCTGACCTCAAGTACCAGTCGCCAAAAGAAGGTCTGTACGTGACCGAAGCCAATATCAGTACGACTTTCCGCGCTGACGTGCAGAACAACGGCCGCAGCTACAGCGGTCGCTATGCTGCTTCGCTGGATCAGCGCTTCGGCATGGCGCCGAACGAAGAGACCAACACCAAGCTGATTGGCGACGTGCTCAGCGATGCGCTGACCCGCCTGTTCCAGGATCAGACAATTGGTCGGAGCCTGGGCCAGTAACCGGCTCGAGTGTGACGAAAAAGCCCCGGTATCGCGAGATGCCGGGGCTTTTTGTTTGGGTGTCGGAACTGCAGGAGCGAGCTTGCTCGCGATCCTTCTGGCAGGAAGGTGTTTACGGGTCGAGCGCGATCGCAAGCCCGCTCACTGCTGCAGCAAATCGGAGCGTCACGCCGCCTGGTAGAAATCCAGAAAGCTGAAGCCGGTCTCCAGATCCGCTTCCGGAAGGTCGAAATGCTGATGCCCGCCCAGTGCGCAATAGACCAGCCAATGGCGATCCTGAACGTTGAAGGCCAGGCCATCGATCAAGGCTTGCTGCTCGTCGCTGGCGGCGATGAGGTAGAGACGATCCTGATTGTGGGCATGCAGCATGACGGGCTCCGTGTCTGAAGGGGATGTTCGAGGGGGTACACAGTGACCGGTTCAGGTGACGTTAAGGTGACAGGCGATACCGTATTCAGCAGATCAAACCGAATCTGCGGCGCCCTCTGATCTGGCGCCATCGAGGCCCCATGTCGCTCATCCAGCACTCCCCCGGGATGGTCATCAATCTGTTCGCGTTGCTGGCGGCAGGCCCCGGCATCTGGCTGCTGCACACCACCCGCAGTCGTGAACAGCGGGAAACCACGCACCTGAACAACCTCACCGAACAGGCGCCGATCGACGAGCCGATGCACCTGATGGATGTGCCGACCCTGCGCATGATCCGCCAGAGCTATCGGATCGGTGCCGGGTGTCTGGCGTTTGCGCTGGTGTTGTCGTGGGTGAGCACCAAAATCTGAGGGCTGCTGCCGCCTTCGGCCAGGCAAAAATGACTGTGGGAGTGAGCTTGATCACGAAGGCCTGGCAACATTCAACACAGCGGTTGAGTGTGACGCCGCTTTCGTGAGCAAGCTCACTCCCACATTTGTCAGAGGTGTTTCAGATTACAGCGGCAAGCCCGCCTTGACCCGGTACTGATTGCGTACCGGCGTCGCGTACTGCAGCACCAGATAAGGCTGGTGTTCTGCAGGGCAGCCGTCCAGACGACGCTGCCATTCTTCTTTCGCGCGCTCAAGCTCGTCGGCCGGGAACACCTGGGCGGCGCTCGGCACGTTCAGGCTCGGGTCGGCGTCGGCCCATTGCGCGTACGCCAGGTAGTGCACCGGGAACAGGCGATAACCACCCAGGATCTGCTTGTCCATTTCGATGGCCAGCTGTTTGGTGTCTTCGAACACGTCGGTGATCGGCGGCGCGAAGTTGACGTGCACGCGGCCTTTATAGCCGGTGATCCCCAGCGCGATGCTGACGTCATCCTCGCCCGGCGCCTTGGTGTAGCTGCCGGTGGTGGCGCGGATATACAGCTCGCGGGCCTTGGCGCGATCGCAGGGGTCGTATTCATAGCTGATCGACACGGGTGTCAGGTTCAATGACCGAATGACCTCGCCGAACGGCTCGTCCTTGCGGCTCATGTGGAACATCTTGAGGATCGCCGACTCGGTGCGGTCGTCGCCGTCCTTGGCGCGACCTTCGGCCTGGGCGATCCAGATCGAGGCGCAGTCATTGCGGATCGAGTGGTTGATGTATGCCGACAGCAGCTGATAAGCCGCCATCTTTTCCCGACGGCCGGTGATCGAACGGTGCACGATGAAGCTCTTGTTCAAGCGCATCAGGTCGCTGACGAAGGGCTTTTGCAGCAGGTTGTCGCCAATCGCGATGCGCGGCGTCGGCAGGCCTGCGTGGTACACGGCGTAGTTGACGAAGGCCGGGTCCATCACGATGTCGCGATGGTTGGCCAGAAACAGGTAGGCCACGCCGGACTTGAACTGCTCGACGCCGGTGTAGGTCACACCATCGGTGGCGCGCTCGATCGTATGGTCGACGTAATGTTCAACCTTGTCCTGCAGCGCCGCCACCGATTCGATATCGGCGAATTGGCGACGCAGCTTGCGCGCGATGGCAGGCTGCAGAATCCAGCCCAGGGAGCCGGCCAGACGTGGAAAACGGAAATGCGTGAGGATCGCGAGGAACGCCTTGTCACCCAGCAGCCGGTTGAGTACGGCTTTTACTTCGGTGTCGTCGTACGGTCGGATGGCATCGAATTCGCCCATCATGCTCTCTTGTTGGAAACGGCTAGGGTAATGGTAGGCGGGCTGCACTGTGGAATTAAAAGCCCGGCCTGCAAACAAGTCGGCGATTATACGCAAAACTGGGCGCGGAGACTGTGATGCAGGAAATACAGGATTATGACTGCCCTTATTGTGGCGAACCGGTAGAAGCGGTGCTGGACCTGTCCGGCGGCGATCAAACGTACATCGAGGACTGCCCGGTCTGCTGTCGGCCCATCATCTTCAGCCTGCACACCGATGGCGAGGACTGGACCCTGGACGTGCGTAGCGAGAACGAATGATGCGCAAAATCTACGAGCCGGAAAACATGATGGAGGGCGAGCTGCTGCAGTCGATGCTCGCCAGTGAAGGCATCGAATCGCACATTACCGGCCGTCATTTGCTCGGCGGGATCGGTGAGTTGCCGGTGTTTGGCCTGTTGGGGCTGGCCGTGGAAGACGAGCAGGCGGAACGGGCGCGGCAGTTGATCACTGAGTACAATGGCGCCTTTGTGCTGTCGGGCGACGAGCCGGACAGCTACCCCGACGTGCTGTTGTGCTGAAACTGGCACAGCGTCATTCGAACCGCTTTACAGAAGAGTTGCCCTGAGCCCATGTGTGGACGTTATGCGCTGTTTCGTTGGACGCCCGCTTTCGCGGCCTTGCCCGGGTTTCCGGCGGACCAGCAGGCGCAATGGAACATTTCCCCGGCCGATTCCGTGCTGATGGTGCGTGCAGCGCCAGACGAGCAGGGCGGGCGGACGCTGGCGCGGGCGCGCTGGGGGCTGACGCCGCCGTGGCTGACCGACATGTCGAAAACCCCCGCTCACGCGCGGGCTGAAACCCTGGCCGAGCAGCCGATGTTTCGTCAGGCATTCCGCGAGCGGCGCTGCCTGCTGCCGGCCAACGGCTTTTATGAATGGCGCGGAACGGTGCGCAAACGGCCGTTCTGGCTGACGCCGGGGGAGGGCTCGGCGCTGTTTTTTGCGGCCATCTGGGAGGCGTATCCGGTGGACGGCCATGACTGGCTGAGCGTTGCGGTGGTGACGCAGGCGGCGATGAGTCAGCGCAGGCCACTGATTCTCGATGCCGAAGGGCAAGCTGCCTGGCTTGACCCCGAAACTCCGATGATCACCCTGCAAGCGCTGCTCGCCGCGCCGCAGATGCAGTTGCGCGAGCGGCCGTTGGCCAGCATGGTCAACGATCCGAAGCTCAATGCGCCGGAGTGTTTGACCCCGCTTTAAATGCTGGCGTCTATTTCAGGCTGTACGCGGAACCTGTGGGAGCCGGCTTGCTGGCGAATGCGGCGTGTCAGTTGTAGATGAGTTGCCTGACACCCTGCATTCGCCAGCAAGCCGGCTCCCACAACTAGGTGATGCGGCGCCTGCTATACCCTGAACTGATTGATCAACCGCCGCTGCTGCTCTGCCAGTTGGGTCAACTCCGCACTTGCCTGACTTGACTCATCCGCGCCGCCCGCCACTTCGTTGGCCACCTGACCAATGTTGATCACGTTGCGGTTGATGTCGTCGGCCACGGCGCTTTGCTCTTCGGCGGCGCTGGCGATCTGGGTGTTCATGTCGTTGATCACCGACACCGCCTTGGTAATGCTTTCCAGCGCCTGTGCTGCTTCAGCGGCGTGACCCACGCTTTCGTCGGTCTTGTTCTGGCTGTCTTCCATCACCTGGACCACCTGCCGGGTGCCGGTTTGCAGCGCCTGGATCATGGTCTGGATTTCTTCGGTGGCCTGCTGGGTTTTCTGCGCCAGATTGCGCACCTCGTCGGCCACAACAGCGAAGCCACGGCCTTGCTCGCCCGCTCGCGCTGCTTCAATGGCCGCGTTCAGCGCCAGCAGGTTGGTCTGCTCGGCAATCCCGCGAATGGCCGTCAGGATCGCGTTGATGTTCTCGCTGTCCTTGGCGAGGGTCTGCACCACACCCACCGCACGACCGATTTCCACTGCCAGTTCGCTGATGGAATGGGAGGTGTTGTGCACGATGCGCATGCCCTGATTGGCCGCGTCGTCCGCGCGGTTGGCGGCTTGCGCAGCCTGGGTGGCGTTGCGTGCGACGTCCTGAGCAGTGGCGGTCATTTCATGCACGGCCGTGGCAACCAGATCGATCTCCGCCATCTGCTTATGCACACCCTTGTTGGTGCGAATGGCGATGTCGGCGGTGTGTTCGGACGAGTCGCTGACCTTCTGCACCGAGGTCACCACCTGGCTGATCATCACCTGCAGCTTGCCCAGGAAGGTGTTGAAACCCAAGGCAATGGAGCCCAGTTCGTCGGCGCGGTCGGTGCTCAGGCGACGGGTGAGGTCGCCTTCGCCCTTGGCGATGTCGTCGAGCATGGCGACCATTTGTTTCAACGGACGGGCAATGCCACGACCGACGAACCAGACGATCAACAGGCCCAACGCCGCGATCAGCAGGCCGACCATGGTCATGCCGAAAATGTCGGTATCACGCTGATGCGCCAGGTCAGCCTGCAGTTTTTGCAGGTCGGCCATCACGGCATTGACCGGCACGCGAATCATCAGGGTCCAGCGCGCATCGGTGTCGCCGATGCCGAACGGCATGTACAGCTCGATGTGGCCGTGTTCCTGGTCGATGTCGTAACGCACTTCGCCCTTGACGATGTTGCCCAGGTTGGCGACTTCGTTGGCGTCGAGGATGTCGGTGGCTTTCTCGCCGAGCTTGCTGGGGTCCTTGGTGTAGGCAACGAGTCGGCCGTTGGTGGCGATCAGTGCCAGGTCACCTGCGCCGTCATAGAGCTTCTTGTCGGCGGTTTCGAGCATGTCCTGGATGAAGTTCACCGACAGGTCGGCGCCGACGATGCCCTGGAACTGTCCGTCGAGCATGATCGGAGCAATGAAGGAGGAGAGCATGACCATCTTGCCGCCGACGCTGTACGGCGCCGGGTCGATCACGCAGGGTTTGCGGGTCTCGCGCGAGCACAGGTAATACTCGCTGGAGCGCACGCCGGTGGAGAGGATCTGGGTGTCTTCAAGGCTGGCGAGTTTTTCCAGATTGAAGGTGCCGTCCGGCTTGCGGTACCACCAGGCCATCAAGCGGCCGTCTTTTGGGTCGACGCCCGTAATCGGCGCTTCGGCGTAGGCGGCGTCGTTGTGATCCAGTGCGTTATGTTCCCAGCCAATGTAGGAGCCGAGAATTTTCGGGTTGCGCACCACGGTCTCGTGCAGCACGTTGAGCAGATGCTCGCGGGTGACTTTCACCAGCGGTTCGCCTTTGGCGTCCTTCATGCCCAGCGTGGCGTTCAGGGTTGCCAGGCCGGCCGCCGTTTGCAGCGGTGCCTCCAGCTCGCGCTGGATTTCGCTGGCCTGAGTGCGGGCAATGGCGGTCAGGCGCTCTTGAATGGCCTGCTCAAATTGGGCGGTCGTCCGTTTTTCCACCAACTCTTGGGTGCGCGCGCCGGAAAACAGCGCATAAAGCACGAGCGCTGCTACGACGCTGAGCACGATAGCGCCCGCCAGTGCAGCAACTGAGAACTGAATCGACTTGAACTTCATAGGGGCTCCGGACGCGGAATGACGTCTGAAGGAGATATCGCCCTGGCCCCCGTTTTTATGAGGTGAAACCGACGAAGTGGCCGCTTTTGATCGGCTTTGGTCGTTATTGGATATGCCGCTTGGAGCCCATGATTCAAAACGGCGGGGCAGTCCCGTAAGCGGGATGAATAGTGTTTCAGCGTGGTTACGTCTGAGCGATATTTTCCGCCTTTTCATATGGCAAACGGCTGCTATCTGGCGCTGGTCACCCCGTAACGCCTAGGATGGGCGCCATTGTGTTAATGGAGATACAAAATGCGTCAGACCTTTGCTCTTTGTGCCTTGAGCGCAGCTTTGCTGGTTGCGGGATGTCAGGCCGTCAACACCACCAGTGGGGATTCGGTGGGTGTCGAACGCAAGCAGTACATGTTCAGCATGCTGTCGACCGATCAGGTCAACCAGATGTATGCCCAGTCCTACCAGCAGACCGTCAGCGAGGCTTCGGCCAAGGGCATACTGGATAAAGACAGCGCCGAAGCCAGGCGCGTGCAGGCCGTGGCCAAGCGACTGATTGCCCAGGCGCCGAAGCTGCGTCCGGATGCAGCGCAATGGCAATGGGATGTGAACCTGATCAAGAGCGATGAGCTGAACGCCAACTGCGGGCCGGGCGGCAAGATCATTGTTTATAGCGGGCTGATCGACACCCTCAAACTCAGTGACGACGAGCTGGCGGCGGTAATGGGGCACGAAATCGCCCACGCCCTGCGCGAGCACGGTCGTGAAGCCATGTCCAAGGCTTACGGCATTCAGATGGCCAAGCAGGGGGCCGGGTCGTTGCTGGGCCTGGGGCAAGACAGCCTGGCGCTGGCCGATACCGTGGTCAATTACAGCCTGACCCTGCCCAACAGTCGGGCCAATGAAAACGAAGCGGACCTGATCGGCCTGGAGCTCTCGGCGCGCGCCGGTTATAACCCGAATGCAGCGATTACCCTGTGGCAGAAGATGCAGGCCCAGGCCGGTGCCTCGCAGCCTGAATTCATGAGCACTCACCCGGCCTCAAGCAACCGGATTGCCTCGCTGCAGGCGGCGATTCCGAAGGTGATGCCGCTCTACGAGCAGGCGCCCAAGGGCTGATCCAACTCAGTCCGGCTTGCCGGCGGTGGCGGACTTGAGATCGCCACCGCCGACAAGCCTGGCTGCTACAGGGGCGGGTGTCAGCTCGGATTAAACCCAGCCACTCACCTGCATCGCCTTGTACACCGCAACAATCGCCAGGATGAAGAACGCACCGGCCGCCAGGCGACGGATCAGCGTCAGCGGCAGTTTTTCCGCCGCGAAATTACCCGCCAGCACCACCGGCACGTTGGCCAGCAGCATGCCCAGGGTCGTGCCCAGAATCACCAGCCACAGGTAGGAATACTGCGCCGCCAGCATGACGGTCGCGATCTGCGTCTTGTCGCCGATTTCAGCGAGGAAGAAGGCGATCAGCGTGGTCATGAACGGGCCGAATTTGCGCGCGGTGTTGGCTTCGTCGTCGTCCATTTTGTCGGGGACCAGCGTCCACAGGGCCGTCGCGGTGAAGCTTGCGGCGAGAATCCAGTGCAGCATGGCGTCGGATAAGAAACTGCTGAACCAGGCACCCACGGCACCGGCGGCGGCGTGGTTGGCCAGGGTTGCCGCAACGATACCGGCGATGATCGGCCAGGGCTTGCGAAAGCGTGCGGCGAGAATAAGCGCGAGGAGTTGGGTCTTGTCACCGATTTCGGCCAGTGCGACGACCGCGGTAGGGACCAACAGGGATTCCAGCATCAGGGTTTTCCTAAGGGGCGGGATCAACACGGCTATGACACGTACAACCTCCCCGCCCCGGGTCAGGATGTTCGTGTCATAGGTCTTGTCAAACCACCGATCCGTCTGATGCGGATTCTGGGTCGCACGCACCATGGTCTGAGGACCAAGTATGTTGATGCATGCCGGACGAGCGTGGCGCTCGTGGGAGACTACTCCCCTAGGACGGAGCGGATTCTGCCTTCGAGAATCCGGTTCGGCAAGCGTTAATTTCAGGCACGTTTGGCGCGGTAAATCCGGAATCCATTCCCTTCGGCCATGACGGCACATACCCCAAGATGTTGCTCGATGATCGGCTGATAGCGCAGAAAGCTATTGGCAACCAAACGCAGTTCGCCACCTTTTTTCAGATGTTCGCGTGCTTTTCGTAGCAGGGTTTCCGTCGCTGCGTAGTCGGTGTGAACGCCGGTGTGGAAGGGCGGATTGGTCAGAATCACATCCAGATGTTTCGGTGCTGCATCGATGCCGTCACCGGTGATGACCTCGGCTTCCAGACCGTTGGCCGCAAGGGTCAGGCGGCTGCTGGCGGTTGCGAAAGCGTCGACGTCGAGCATCGTCACTTGCACGTCGGGGTTTCGACGTTTGACCGCAGCGCCGAGCACGCCCGCGCCGCAACCGAAGTCGAGCAAGTGGCCGCTTGGCAGGCGATCCAGGTTATCGAGCAGCAGGGCCGAGCCGCGATCCAGACGACCATGACTGAACACCCCCGGCAGGCTGACGACTTTCAGCGGGCCGCCTTCCAGCTCGATGTCGAACTGCTTGGCCAGGCTGTTCAGTTCAACGGCTTGAGGGGCGTTTTCTACGGTGACTTGCCACAGCTGGCAATGGCGCGCGCTGTCGAGCTTGCGCGCGCGACCGAAAGGGCTCAACTGACGAGCCGCAGCCTCGATGCCTGCGCGTTTTTCACCCACCAGAAACAGCTCGCGACCGGTCAGGCGAGAGGCCAGGGCGTTGATCAGGTAGTCGGTCAGGTCTTTGGCCTTGGGCAGAAAGATCACGGCAGCTTCGAACGGCTCAGCCGGGGCTTCGGTGCCGAAATGGGTGCGGCCGCTGAAGCGAGCGTCCAGCGCGGCGAAGTCACCCGCGTGCCAGCTCCAGCCTCGCGCGTTGGGCAAGGTGCCGAGCAAATCATCGGCAGGCAGGCCGGTCAGCAACAAAGCGCCCTGAAACAGCTCGGCCTGACGGAGTAACACTTCACTGCGCGGGTCCATCATCGGCTCCTGAAAAAAGGGCGGAGTTTAACAGGTGAACGGGTCGACATACCTCTCTGCAGGCGCGCGCTTGCCCGCGATCGTGGTACATCCATCGCATATGTGCCGCCTGACACCCTGCTATCGCGGGCAAGCGCGCTCCTACGGTCTTAACCGACCACCCGAATCGGCGCGCCGGCGTAGAACGCGCGGGCGTTGTCGTTGACCTGGCCGATGATGCGCTGGCGGGCTTCCTGGCTGCCCCAGGCGCTGTGCGGGGTGATGATCAGGCGCGGGATGTCGCCGGACAGCAGCGGGTTGCCATTGACCGGAGGTTCCACGGTCAGCACGTCGGTGGCAGCACCCGCCAGATGGCCGTTGCGCAGGGCGTCGGCCAGGGCCTGTTCGTTGATCAGCCCGCCGCGCGCGGTGTTGACGATGAAGGCCTTGGGTTTCATCAGGCCGAGTTCGTGAGCGCCGAGCATGTCGCGGGTGTGTTCGTTGAGCGGGCAGTGCAGGGTCAGGGCGTCCACGTGTGGCAGCAACTCATGCAGGGGCATGCGATCCGAGCGAGCGGGGCGCCCGGGGACCTGACCCAGCAGCACGCGCATGCCGAAGGCTTCAGCCAGCTTCGCCACCGCGCCACCCAGTTCTCCATGACCGAGCAGGCCCAAAGTCTTGCCTTCCAGTTCGACGATGGGAAAATCCAGCAGGCAGAACTGCCTGGATTTCTGCCACTGGCCTTGATGAATCGCCTGTTGGTAATCGGGCAAGCGGGTGGCCAGCGCCAGCAGCAGCATCAAGGTGTGCTGCGCCACGGAAGGGGTGCCGTAACCCTGGCAATTGCTCACCACCACGCCGTGTTTACGCGCGGCTTCAAGGTCCACATTATTGACGCCCGTGGCGGTAACCAGCACCAGCTTCAAGTCAGGACAGGCGGCGAACGTGTCGGCATCAATCAGGACCTTGTTGGAAATCGCCACCTGAGCGCCTTGCAGCCGCTCGATGACCTGATCGGCAGTGGTACTGGCATGCAGGACCAGTTCGCCGAAGGTTTCACGCCATGGACTGAGGTCCAGATCGCCAAGATCCAACGAGGTGTGATCGAGGAAAACTGCTCTGCTTGGACTGGACATCAGCTGTACCTTTTGCTCGAAAGATGGGAGGGGTAAGGTAGCGAACGTAACAGCGCATGTCATTGGCGAAAGAGTCTTGGAGACCCCTCGATGTACTGGACGGAATTTTTCACCGTTGCCCTCATTCACCTGCTGGCGGTCGCCAGCCCCGGTCCCGATTTCGCGGTCGTGGTGCGCGAAAGCGTGACCCACGGTCGCAAGGCCGGCACCTACACCGCCATGGGCGTGGGCAGCGCGATCTTCCTGCACGTCGGCTATTCGCTGCTGGGCATCGGGCTGATCGTTTCGCAATCCATCGTGCTGTTCAACGCGCTGAAATGGGCGGCGGCCGCGTACCTGCTGTACATCGGCTACAAGGCCCTGCGCGCCAAACCGGCCAGTGCCTCGGACGCGCCAATCGACATCGCCAAAGGTGAGCGCACCGCCCGCGGCGCCTTCACCGCAGGATTCGTGACCAACGGCCTGAACCCGAAAGCGACGCTGTTTTTCCTGTCGCTGTTCACCGTGGTGATCAACCCGCACACGCCGTTGCTGGTGCAGGCCGGTTATGGCGTTTACCTCGCGGTTGCGACCGGCGGGTGGTTTTGCCTGGTGGCGCGGTTGTTCAGTCAGGAGCGCGTGCGTGCAGGTTTTGCGCGCATGGGGCACTGGTTTGATCGGGCGATGGGCGGCGTGCTGGTGGCGCTGGGTCTGAAGCTGGCGCTGACCGAGATGCACTGATTCCACGGTCGCCGTGATTGCTGTGGGGTAGGCGTGCTCGTGAAGAGGTCTGCCCATTCGCTGCATCTCCAGCGTCTGACCATCAGCCTTCGTCCGGTGACTCTTTCCCCCGCACGCCAGCCGAGCACCCCTCTGCGCAGCTGGCTTGAGGCCGTTTTGCCCTTTCAAATGGCGTAATGCCTGCAGGGTCACTCGTCATTCGAATCATCCCTTTGGCTGATTTGACTGGCGAGTGAAGGCTCTAGAGTGCATATTTTCGGCACCGCCAATGCATCTTGAAAAGGGATTCCTATGCTGCAGACACGCGTGATTCCGCCAGCTGATGGCGCGTACCAGTACCCTCTGTTGATCAAACGCTTGCTGATGTCGGGCAGTCGCTATGAAAAAACGCGGGAAATCGTCTACCGGGATCAATCACGCTACTCCTATCTGACCCTCAACGAGCGCATCTGCCGCCTGGCGAACGTGCTGACCGAGGCGGGGGTGAAAGCGGGCGATACCGTGGCTGTCATGGATTGGGACAGCCATCGTTATCTGGAATGCATGTTCGCCATTCCCATGATCGGCGCGGTGATTCACACCATCAACGTGCGCCTGTCACCGGACCAGATCCTGTTCACCATGAACCACGCCGAAGACAAGTTCGTGCTGGTCAACAGCGAGTTCGTGCCCCTCTACAACTGTTTCGCCAGCAAACTGACCACCGTCGAAAAGACCCTGCTGCTCACCGACACACCCGACAAGACCGCCGATTTGCCAGACCTGGTCGGCGAGTACGAAACCCTGCTCGCCGCCGCCGCTTCGACCTATCAGTTCGAGGATTTCGACGAGAACTCGGTGGCGACCACCTTCTATACCACCGGCACGACGGGCAACCCGAAAGGGGTGTACTTCACCCATCGTCAGTTGGTGCTGCACACCATGGCCGTGGCGACGATCATGGGCAGTGTCGAAGGCTTGCTCTGCACCGACAAGGTCTACATGCCGATCACGCCGATGTTCCACGTGCATGCCTGGGGCGTGCCCTATGCGGCGACCATGCTGGGCGTGAAACAGGTTTACCCCGGCCGCTACGATCCGGAATTACTGGTGGAGCTGTGGCGCAAGGAGAAGGTCAATTTCTCCCACTGCGTACCGACCATCATGCAAATGGTGCTCAACGCCAAGGCCGCCAAGGACGTCGATTTTACCGGCTGGAACATCATCATCGGCGGCAGCTCGCTCAACCGTTCGCTGTATGAAGCCGCCAAGGCCAAGGGCATTCAGCTGACGGCGGCGTACGGCATGTCCGAAACCGGGCCGCTGGTCTCGGTTGCGCACTTGAACGACGAACTGATGGCAGGCAGCGAAGACGAACGCACCACCTACCGCATCAAGGCCGGTGCGCCAGGCGTGCTGGTGGAAGCGGCGATCGTCGACAGCGAAGGCAAGTTCCTGCCCAACGATGGCGAAGCCCAGGGTGAGCTGGTGCTGCGCGCGCCCTGGCTGACCGAGGGGTACTATCGCGAACCGCAGAAGGGCGCCGAACTGTGGGCTGGCGGCTGGTTGCACACGGGTGACGTGGCGACGCTGGACAGCATGGGCGGCATCGACATTCGTGACCGCATCAAGGACGTGATAAAGACCGGCGGCGAGTGGGTCTCGTCCCTGGAGCTCGAAGACCTGTGCAGCCGTCACCCCGGCGTGCGCGAAGTGGCAGTGGTGGGGATCGCCGATCCGCAGTGGGGCGAGCGGCCGTTTGCGCTGCTGGTCGCTCACGAAGGTCACGTCATCGATGCCAAGGCACTAAAGGAACACCTCAAGCCATTCGTCGAGCAGGGGCACATCAACAAGTGGGCGATCCCGAGCCAGATCGCCCTTGTTACCGAAATTCCCAAGACCAGCGTCGGCAAGCTCGACAAGAAGCGAATCCGCCTGGACATCATCGAATGGCAGAACACTAACAGCGCCTTCCTCTCGACCCTCTGAGCCCTCTTTTTTCGCGCACATTGTCACGATTCCGATCGTGGCAATGTGTCGTGAACGTGTCTGGCTTGCGTCTGCCTTGCCAAATTCCGAAATTCAGCCATCCTCCCTGTGCCGCGCCGTCGGTGCGCCGAAATCTGCGGATTAGAGGCGTTGACGCTGTAAATCACACTTTAGAGGGATCAAGCAGTAGCACCTGCTGGCTATAGTCGGCAGTAGGTTGAAACCGGAGAAAAACGCCCTGTCGTTTAGCAGCTTCACATGGGCTGCCCGATGCGCGTTGACACCCAGGCACTGCGGATCAGTCCACCTGAGTCGTTTCTGGAAGCACCCACTGCCATAAAAATAAAAGCACATGGAGTAGCGTCGATGACATCAGCAAACCTGTTCTGGCGCCGGGCGAAACTGCCTCTGGCCGTCAGCCTCGCTTCCACGCTCGCCGGTCCAGCATTCGGCGTCAGTTTCAACATCGGTGAAATCGAAGGTAACTTCGACTCCTCGCTCTCCATCGGTGCGAGTTGGTCGACCCAGAACGCCAACAAGAACCTCATCGGTTCGAACAACGGCGGACACGGTCTTTCGCAAACCTCCGATGATGGCCACCTGAACTTCAAAAGTGGGGAAACCTTTTCGAAGATCTTCAAGGGCATTCACGATCTGGAACTGAAATACGGCGACACCGGTGTATTCCTGCGCGGCAAGTACTGGTACGACTTTGAACTCAAGGACGAAAGCCGCGAGTTCAAGGACATCAGCGACTCGGGCCGTAAGGAAGCTGCCAAGTCCTCAGGTTTCGAGCTGCTCGACGCCTTCGTCTACCACAACTATTCCATTGGCGACGAGCCGGGTTCCGTGCGTCTGGGCAAGCAGGTTGTCAACTGGGGTGAAAGCACCTTCATTGGCAGCGGCATCAACAGTATCAACCCCATCGACGTCTCGGCTTTCCGCCGTCCTGGCTCGGAAATCAAGGAAGGCCTGATTCCGGTCAACATGTTCTACCTGTCGCAGAACCTGACCGAGAACCTCTCGGCCGAAGGTTTCTATCAGCTGGAATGGGACCAGACCGTCGTCGACAACTGCGGCACGTTCTTCTCGCAGCCTGACGTGATTGCCGACGGTTGCAAAAACAACCTGGCGGTATTGCGCAGCCGCAACGGCCTTAACAGTGCGTTGGCGGGTGCCGGTTTGCCCGCTGCCGCTCGCGGCGCGGTGCTCAATTCGCTGACCCAACAGGGCGTCAACTTCGGCAATCCGGATGAAGGCGCCATCGTGCGCCGCGGCCCGGACCGTGATGCGCGCGACAGCGGCCAGTACGGCCTGGCCATGCATTACAACTTCGAGCCGCTGGACACCGAGTTCGGCGCTTATTACATGAACTACCACAGCCGTTTGCCGATTTTCAGCGGCAAGGGCGCGCCTGTCAGTTCCTACAGCGCGGCCGGTCTGGTGGGGAGCCTTGCGCGTAACGGTATTCCGGTGGCCACCGGGACGCGTCTTGCGCCGACCCTGCTGCCCGTGGTCGTCGCGGCAAACTCCAGCTACTACGTCGAATACCCTGAAGACATCCACCTGTTCGGCCTGAGCTTCTCCACCACACTGCCTACCGGCACCGCGTGGAGTGGCGAGATCAGCTACCGTCCGAACGCGCCGGTGCAACTCAACACCACTGACATTCTGTATTCCGGCCTGACCCCGCTGAACTCCAGCGTTGCATTGCTGCAAGGCACCCCAGGCGCTGACCAGAAAGGCTATCGCCGCAAGGAAATCAGCCAGGCGCAGACCACTTTCACGCACTTCTTCGATCAGGTGATGGGTGCCGAACGTCTGACCGTGGTCGGCGAAGTGGGCTGGACTCACGTGGGCGGCCTGGAAAGCACCTCCAAACTGCGTTATGGCCGCGACCCGAGCTACGGCCCTGGCCCGCTGCCTAATGGTCAGTGCACAACGCTCAACGCGGGCACCCTGGCTGGCGCTGCGCAGAACAACCTCAGCCGCTACTGCGAAAACGATGGCTTCACCACCACCGACTCGTGGGGGTATCGCGCCCGTGCCATCTGGGACTACAACAACGTGTTCGCCGGTGTGAACCTCAAGCCAAGCGTGGCCTGGTCTCACGACGTCGACGGCTATTCGCCAGGCCCTGGCGGCAATTTCGAAGAGGGTCGCAAGGCCATCAGCCTGGGTGTGGAGGCGGAATATCAGAACACCTACACCGCCAACCTTTCCTACACCAACTTCTTCGATGGCAAGTACACCACAGTGGATGACCGCGACTTCGTGGCCCTCAGCTTCGGTATGAACTTCTAAGGAACGACCATGGAAATGAAAATAACAAAGAGTCTGTTGCAGGTCGGTGTACTGGGTCTGTCACTGCTGGCGACCGGGGTGATGGCTGCGGTGTCCGACTCTGAAGCGGCCAAGCTGGGCACCACACTGACGCCAATGGGCGCCGAGAAGGCGGGTAACGCTGCTGGCACCATCCCCGCCTGGACCCCAATGGCGACCAATGCTGGCGCCGTCGACAGCAAGGGCTTCCTGGCCAACCCCTATGCCAATGAAAAGCCTTTGTTCACGATCACCGCGCAGAACGTGGAGCAGTACAAGAACAACCTCGCACCGGGCCAATACGCGATGTTCAAGCGTTACCCGGACACCTTCAAGATGCCGGTTTATCCGTCCCATCGCGGCGCGACAGTGCCAGCCGACGTATTCGCATCCATCAAGAAAAACGCCACCACGACCAAGCTCGTCTCAGGCGGTAACGGTCTGGAAGGGTTCGAGACGGCAGTGCCGTTCCCGATTCCGCAAAGCGGCCTTGAGGTGATCTGGAACCACATTACCCGTTATCGCGGCGGCAGCGTGACCCGCCTGGTGGTGCAGGTCACACCGCAAACCAACGGCTCTTTCAGCCCGGTTTATTTCCGCGATCAGTTCGTGTTCCGCGACAAGATGAAGGATTTCGACCCGAAAAATCCGGGCAACATCCTGTTTTACTTCAAGCAGGAAGTGACCGCCCCGGCGCGTCTGGCCGGTTCCGTACTGCTGGTTCATGAAACCCTCGATCAGGTCGCAGAGCCTCGCTCGGCGTGGGTCTACAACGCCGGCCAGCGTCGCGTGCGTCGTGCACCGCAGGTGTCATATGACGGTCCGGGTACTGCAGCTGACGGCCTGCGGACCTCCGATAACCTGGACATGTACAACGGCGCGCCGGATCGCTACGACTGGAAACTGATCGGCAAGCAGGAAATGTACATCGCCTCCGACAGCTACAAGCTCGATGATCCGAAGCTCAAGTACGCCGACATCGTCCGCCCGGGCCACATCAACCAGGACCTGGCGCGCTACGAGCTGCGTCGCGTCTGGCACGTGACTGCAACGTTGAAGGAAGGTCAGCGCCACATTTACGCCAAACGTGACTTCTTCATCGACGAAGACACCTGGCAGGCAGCGGTGATTGATCACTACGACGGTCGCGGCCAACTGTGGCGCGTGGCTGAAGCCCATGCCGAGAACTACTACGACAAGCAGGTGCCGTGGTATGCCGTGGAAACCTTGTACGACCTGCAATCTGGCCGTTACCTGGCACTGGGCATGAAGAACGAAGAGAAGAGCGCGTACGACTTCGGCTTTACTGCCACCACCAGCGACTTCTCGCCTAACGCCCTGCGTCAGGAAGGCGTGCGCTGATCGCGTGACCGAATGGGCGCAGAGCGTGCACCGTTGATCACAGCTACTGAGCACTGGTTGTGCTGCGCCGCTTTACCCTATGGCTGAACCCCATGGCCGCAAGAAGAAAACACCCCGATTCGTCGGGGTGTTTTTTTAAGTCATTCATGACTCCCACAGAGATTCATTCTCGCAATGCCTCCCCTCCCCAAACATATCAAGCAACATTCGCCATGTTGATTGGATATGTTTTCTTACAGTCTTTCGACGAACAATCTTCAAAAGCGCTGACATAGCCGCTAGTCTCCCGACATCTGAACGCCGAATAACAAGCACTTCCAACAAGAGCCGGCCATGACTGATTTGTCGCGTTTGCAAGGATTCGCAAATCACGCAGTCACTGCGTTGGAGGGGCGATTCTTTCGTCCTCCCTTGCCTGAAGGCTACGTGCCCAGACCGCGGCTGTGTGAGCGCCTGAGCGCTGGCCTGTCAGGGCGTCTGCTGCTGGTCAGCGCGCCAGCCGGGTTCGGCAAAAGCTCATTGGCCGTGGAATTCTGCGAAAACCTGCCCGATCAATGGCAAAACCTTTGGCTTGGCCTGAGCCAGCGTGACAGCGATCCAGGCCGCTTCCTCGAACGCCTCTTATCCGGCCTTCAGCAATTTTTCCCCCAGCTCGGTAACCAGGCCCTTGGCCTCTTGAAGATGCGTCAGCGGCATCAGCCATTTGCCTTCGAGGAGTGGCTCGACGGCCTGCTCGACGAGCTCGCAATGCACCTCATGCTGAGCAAGCCGCTGCTGCTGGTGCTGGACGACTACCACCTCGTGCAAGGGCCGGTGCTCGACCGTTGCCTGCAATTTCTGCTCAACCACCTGCCTGCGGGCATGATCGTCATGGTCACCAGCCGTCAGCGGCCGGACTGGCATCTGGCGCGCTTGCGCCTGTCTCGCCAACTGCTCGAACTGTCCGAACAGGACCTGCGCCTGACCGACGACGAGTCGATGGCCGTGCTCGATCAGCACAGCGGTTCACTCAGCGAAGACGCGCTGAAAAACCTGCTGCAGCGCAGCGAAGGCTGGGTCGCGGGCCTGCGTTTCTGGTTGTTGGCGGCCAATGAGGCGGGGAGCAACACGCTGACTCAGGGACTCAATGGCGGCGAAGGGTTGATCCGCGATTACCTACTCGAAGAGGTGATCGACTGCCTGCCCGCCGACGTCCAGGCCTTCCTTTATGAAACCGCGTGCCTGGAGCGTTTTTGCAGCGCGCTGTGCAATGCCGCTCGCGACAGTCATGACAGCACCGAAATACTCAGCTTCCTGCAGGCCCATCAGGTGTTTCTGGTGCCGCTGGACGAGCACGGGCGCTGGTTCCGCTATCACCATTTATTCTCCGATTTGTTGCGTGCTCGCGCCGGGAGCAACGTGGCGCCGCAGCAACGGCGTCTGCACCTGAACGCTTGCCGTTGGTTCAGCGAACAGGGGTTGCTCGACGAGGCGATTGAACAGGCCTTGCGCGCCGGGCATCACGACGTCGCGGCCAACCTGGTGCAGAACCTCTCTGAAGAACAGCTGCTGGCCGAGCAGAACGTTGGCATGCTGCTGCGCTGGAAAATGGACCTGCCCGACAGCCTGCTGATCAGCACGCCGCGCTTAATCGTGCTCTACGCCTGGGCGCTGGGCCTGGCCTGCCAACTGGATGCCGCCGAAGAGCTCGGCAATCACCTCAGTCGCTTCCTGCCCGCGCCCTCGGCCACGGCGCAAAAATCCATGCTCGCCCAGTGGCTGGCCCTCAGCGGCATCATCGCCCGAGGCCGGGGCGACAGCGAAACCGCCCAGCGTTTCTGCAGCGAAGCCTTGGCCAGCCTGCCGCAAAAACGTTACGGGCAGCGCCTGCTGTGCCTGTCCACCCTGGCCAATCTGGCGATTGCCGATGGCGACCTGTGGCGCGCGCGGGCGCTCAATCGCGATGCGCTGGAGCTGGCGCAGCGGGTGGCCAATCCGCTGTTCGAAGCCCTCGGCCATTACGACCGCGCGCGCACCTTGCAAGCCCGCGGCGAGGCCCTGCGTTCGCTGGAAGAAGTGCGCCAGGGGCTGCGACGTTTGAGTGGGCTGTCCTCGCAACGGCTTTACGCAGTGCGCGCGCGGCTGACGCTGTATGAAGGCTATCTGCTTGTGCAATGCCTGCAGCCTCAAGCCGGGCGCGCGCGGCTTGAGGCCGGGCTGACCGAGGCCCGAGCTTGTCGCGACATCAGCGTGATCATCGGCCACTGCGTGATTGCGGGGCTCGAAGGCCGGGAAGGGCGCTTCGCCGAGGCCTTCGCTGAACTGGCCGAGGCCGAACGTCTGATGCACATCTGGGACGTGCCGCCGGTCTATTACCTGGCCATGATCACCCTGGCCAAATGCGAGCTGTGGCTGGCGCAGGGGCGCATCGATCTGGCCGACGCCTGGCTCCTGCGTCTAGGGCAAACCTATGGCGGCGACCACCCCGCTGCGGCGCCCGAGTGCCTGCCGCAAATGCCGCAACACATCGAATTGCTGCGCGCGGTTCTCGACAAGATTCAGGGGCGCACGGAGGATGCGGTTCAGCGTCTGACGCAGCTTGAGGAATATTCCCAGCGTGTCGGCGCAGGTCTACTGGGGCTAAACGCGACCACCCAGCACCTGTTGCTTGCGCTGGAGCGATCGGACAAACATCAGGCTCAGCACCTGCTCAATCGCAGCCTGATGGCGGCGACCGGGGGCTCAGTCCTGCCGTTTCTCAACGTCATGCGCCTGCATGGCGAATGGTTGCGTGAACAGCTGCTCAAGCGCCCGCGCTGCCGTCTTGTCGGTTACCTGCTCGATCAGCTGCCACCGGGCACCGGTAGAGACTTGCCGTGCGCCCGCGAGGTCAACGAACCCATCGCCTGCCCCGGCGGCGACCCCCTCAGCGCCCGCGAACTGGGTGTGCTGCAACTCATCGCCCAAGGCTGCTCGAATCAGGAAATCAGCGAGCGGCTGTTCATCTCCCTGCACACCGTCAAGACCCACGCCAGCCATATCAACAGCAAACTGGGGGTCGAACGCCGGACTCAGGCTGTTGCACGGGCGCAGGAATTGGGGTTGTTGGGTTAAGCGAGAATCGGCATTTAAATGCCGATATTTTGCGTATGAGGATTTATTTCGGCATTAAATTGCCTTTTTCTGTGTTGGGCTCTATGTTTTAGGCATTAAATTGCCGGTCCTCCACATGAACCTCACCTTACAGCTATTCACCGACGGGAACTGGCGAGACGTCATGCGTCTTGAGTTCGAGCAGCCCGAACTCGGCCAGAACAGCCCGTGCAGCTTCGCCTATGACCAGCACTACTTGGTCGATCATCTGCATGCTTTGGGCTGTGCGACTGCGCAATCGGTGAGTGCCCGAATTCCTCTGGCGTGGGATCTGTTCAGCACCCCAGGTATGCCTGCTTTTCTGCTGGATATCTTGCCCGCAGGCGCGGCCCGTCGATTTTTGCTGGCACGCCTTGCGATCCCCGAGAAGGAAAATGCCTCTGCCGACCTGACATTGTTGCAGCGTTGCACGCCAGCACCGATCGGGCATCTGAGGATCAAGGAGTCATTTGAAGCCTTGGCGCAGGGAAACAGCCTGGGCTTTGATCGGGCGGAGGTCATCGCGCGCGACAGCCGTTTTCTGGAGTATGCGTACGAGCAGGGTGCTGCGGTCGGTGGAGCGACCGGCGCAGGTGGTGAGGCACCCAAGCTGCTGCTCGCTGAAGACGCCGCCGGTTTGATGCACCCAGATGCCACGCTCGATGATGCACAGGTGCGCCAGCATTGGTTCGTGAAGTTCTCCCGCAATAAGGCAAACGAAACGGATCGTACGATTCTCAGGAGCGAGTTCTGTTACTACCAGGCGTTGGAGCGCATTGGCGTTAATGTCGTCTCGTGCGATGGCATGCGCCTGGAAGAAGCACGAAAGCCGAGCCTGTGGATGAAGCGCTTTGATCGCAGAGTCGACGAGCGGGGTGTGACCCGGTTGGCCGTCGAGTCGGTGTATTCGCTTGCCGATGTCACTCGACCAGGCAGTTACATGTCCCATGTCCAGGCCGTGGCTGCGCTGGCTGACGCTTGGTCGGCCAACGGGCAGCAGGATGATATTCCTCAGATGGTTGCCGAATACCTACGCCGCGATCTGATCAATCAGATTCTGGGCAACAGCGACAACCATGGCCGCAACACGTCTATCCTGCGCGATCAAACTCGCCTCATGCTGGCGCCGATCTATGATCTGGCGCCTATGGTGATGGATGAAGAAGGGGTAACGCGCACGACAAAATGGCCCGATCCCATCGAGCGTGCGGGGGAAGTGGACTGGCTGGCGGCTTGTCATTCGCTGGCTGCCTGGGCCAATCCCGATCAAGTGTTCGACGGCCTGAGGAACGACGCACAGCGACTACTCGCCTTGCCAGATCTGCTGAGCGACGTTGGCCTGCCAAGCCAGACCTTCAAGCACCCGCGAATTGCCTTGGCACGCCTGAACGCCACATTGAACAATTGGGGGCTGGCATGAACGACGAAATCCGCCAGCGCGGGATCATTCTCAATGAGCTTCGCGATCAACTGTCGGCTGGAACGATCAGTATCGGCGGGGCCGTGAAGCGTCTTCGTCATGAAGTGACCGGGCTTGGGCAAGAGCAGTTTGCTTCGATGTGCAAGATCTCGCTGCGTACCCTGCGTCAGATCGAGCAGGACGAGGGCAATCCCACGATGCAGACGCTCAACGCGGTGTTCAAGCCGTTCGGTATGCGGGTTGGGGTGGTGCCGTTACGGCGCAGCTGACCGATCAGAACGCCGCATCACCCGCCCACAGCGTATCGACATTTTGCACACCCCAATCCTCGGCCAGTTCGAATTTGACGATGCCGTCCTGCTCGACGCAGTTACCCAAGTCGACGACTTCCGGGGGGACGCGGGTGCGGGTTCGAGTCGAGAGGAAGACTTTCACTTTGGGGTGCAGCAGGGATTTTTCGCCCTGTTCCACGACCACGCCCAAGCGTTCGCTTTTCAGGCGTACCAGCGCGCCGACCGGATAGATGCCGACGGTTTTGACGAAGTGCTGAAAAATCTTTTCGTCGAAATGACCCTTCCACGAGGCCATTTCGCGAATCGATTGGGCCGCATCCCAGCCCTTTTTATAGGGGCGGTCGGAAGTGACGGCGTCGTACACGTCGCAGATCGCGCCCATCTTGGCGAAGAGGCTGATTTGCTCACCCTTGAGGCCGTGGGGGTAGCCACTGCCATCCATTTTTTCGTGATGATGCAGGCAGACGTCCATCACCGCTTTGGTGACCTGTGCGCTGCTTTGCAGAATTTCGAGTCCGGCCTGCGGGTGGTACTTCATGGCCTCGTACTCTTCGAACGTCAGGCGATCCGGCTTGTTGAGGATGGTGGGCGGGATCATCATCTTGCCGACGTCGTGCATCAGGCCGGCGACGCCAGCCTCGCGCACCTGCTCTTCGTTCAGCTCCATTTGCCGCGCGAGGGCCACCATCAGCGCGCAGACAGCGACCGAATGCATGTAGGTGTATTCGTCGGAGGTCTTCAGACGCGAGAGGCTGATCAGTGCGTGGGGGTGGCGCATCACCGAGGTGGAGATTTCTTCGACCAGCAGGTCGACATCCCCGGCGTTCATGGCGCGGCCCATGCGCGCGTCGGTGAACATGGTCATGACGGCGGCCTTGGCGCGACCGCAGATCGCCCTGGCCCGGGCCAGTTCTTCGTCCATCGAGGTCGCTACGGCGTCGATTTCGCGGGCCGTCGAGAAGGCAGCGTCGCCTATCGGCGTCTGATCGTTGGGGCATCTGCCGCGGCCGGTGTCGATCCACACCTCGCGGGTCAATTCCTGGATGCGCCGTAGCACTTCTTCATCGCGCAGCTCGCGCTCGACATGCTGGGTCCAGAAGGGATCATGGAGCCTTGGCCGACAGAATTCGTGGATGTACATACCCAGCGTCAAATCGGAAACTGCGATTTTTCTTAGCATGGCGCCTGCTCGTTAGGCTTTTGTTTTGGCTGCCTTGCGGGGTCATCGAGTCGACATCTTATCTGCTCGAACGCCGCCCATCTCAATGGTTGCGCAAGGCCAGTATATGAGCGGGTTTTTAAAAAATATATGCATGAAAAATAGGGTCTTCATCCTTACATTTTTATTTTCTTCAAACGGAACAATGGGTTATGAATGAATGTTGAGGCCGGTAAAAAGATACTGGTGAAAAATAAAGTTTTCGTCTCTCTGACCATAGTAGAAAAGCCACTCAGTTGAAGGTCTAAACCGGGCGTAAATCATCGTAATAACGACTCGGTGTGCACCCTGTCAGGCGACGAAACATGGTTGAAAACGCTGCCGGGCTTTCGTATCCCAGGTCCAGTGCGATACGCGTCACTGAATCGCCGGAGCACAAACGCGATAGCGCCAGCACCACGCAGGCGTGCTGTCGCCACTGGCCGAAACTCATCTGTGTCTGCTCACGGAAGAAGCGGCTGAAAGAGCGCTCGCTGACGAACAGTTCCCGCGCCCAATCCAGCGGTGATTGATGAATGTCCGGGTGTTGCAGAAATACCTGGCAGCGCGCCAGCAAGCGAGCGTCGTCGGGTAATGGAATGTGCAGGGGTAGCGCTCGGGCCTGGCCGATTTCCAGCAGCGCCAGTGTGATCAGTACGCCGTCGCGTCCATGTGTGTCATAGGTCAGTGGCATTTCAACCGCCTCGATCAGCAACTGACGCAGCAGCGGTGAAACGCTGATCACCTCGCATAGAGTCCTTGAAACCGGCACAGCAGCGGGGACGATGTACAAACTGCGTGTGCTGACACCAAGCATCAGCACCTCGTGTTCCACGTCCGGGGGAATCCACACCGCCTGTTGCGGCGGCACCACCCAGTCGCCCTGTTCCGTGGCTACCTTCATCACACCGGTCGAGCCATACAGCAGCTGTGCGCGCCGGTGACGATGGCGTTTGAGCAGGTGGCCATCGGCGTAATCATTGCCGATCGCGATGACCGGTCGGGGCGTGTTGTCCAGGGTATCAATCGAGGTATTGCGCATGGCTTGAGCTCCGAGATCTGGCCGAAACACAAACATGATTGGCCTGAATCCTCAAGCCCGATGTGATGCCGGGGCTTATCGTCGCCGCATCTTCATTAAGGGATGTAGTGCAATGACCTACTTGCTGCTGGCGCTGTTGGGTGGCCTCTCCGGGATCACCACCGTGCTGTTCGGTTTCGGCGGTGGCTTTGTCGTCGTACCGGTTCTCTACAGCGTCCTCACCCATGGTCCGGGAGGCGCGTTACACGAGGCATCAGCCATGCACGTTGCCGTGGCGACCTCGACCTGCGTGATGATCGTCAATGCCTCGTTGAGCTCCCGCCGCTCTGCGCGCTCAGGCACGCTGACCAAGGGATGGCTCTGGCCGCTGGCGGGCTACATCGCGGTGGGGTCGCTGATCGGTGCGCTGGCTGCCGGGAGGGTAAGCGGCACCGCACTGCGCCTGGCCTTCGTGATTTATCTGGCGATCACGATTGTCGATTGCATCTGTCGAAGGGGATTCGTCTTACAAAGCGCCGAGCCTGAACCCCGTCGTCCGGGGCGCTGGATGACAGGCGCTGGCGGCATTGTCATCGGCGCCATTGCGACGTTTCTCGGTGTAGGCGGCAGTGTGATGACCGTGCCACTGATGCGTCGCAGGGGGTTGAGCATGACCCAGGCCATCGCCATGGCCAACCCACTGAGCCTGCCGGTGGCGCTGGTAGGCACGGCGACCTACATGCTGACCGGCAGCGCTGACGCGACAGGGCTCGGCGCGGGATACATCGGCTACGTCAACCTCGCAGCCTTTGCCATTCTCACCCTGGGCGCCTGGTTCGGCATGCGTCCGGCGGCGCGATGGGTAGGGCGTATTCCCGATCAACTGCATGCCTGGACGTACATCGCATTGCTGTCGCTGGTGCTGCTGAGCATGGCGCTGGCTTGAGGAGCGTCGGCTTGCAGGCGTTTTTTCAATCTTGCATGTCGAAGCTTTACTATAGGTGCCTCGCGTCGTCGAACCACAGGATCACCATGCAAACTCCAGAACCCGCCCTCATCCGCGAAACCTTCCCCGTCGGCCCGTTGCAGTGCAACTGCACGATCATCGGCGATCCGCTCACCAAACAGGCGATCGTGGTCGACCCCGGTGGCAATCATGAGCTGATTCTGGCGAAGCTCGAGGCTCATGGTTTGAAGTGCGTGAGCATCATTCATACCCATGCACATCTGGATCATTTCCTGGCCTCGGGGCAACTGAAGGAGAAGACCGGGGCGACACTGCATCTGCACAAGGAGGATCAGTTCCTGTGGGACAACCTCGAAACCCAGTGTCAGGTGTTTCGCGTGCCTTATGTGCCAGTGCCGTCACCGGATCGTTGGCTGGAGCATGAAGAAGAGCTGGCTTGCGGTTGCGGGGTGGCGTTGCACACGCCGGGTCATACGCCGGGGTCGATGAGTTTCTGGTTTGAGGATGCCAAGCTGCTGATCGCGGGCGACACGCTGTTTCGGCGTGGCGTCGGACGTACCGATTTGTGGGGCGGCGATCAGGCGACGATCGTGCGTTCGATCAAGGAGCGGCTGTACACGCTGGATGAGGCTGCTACGGTTGTAACAGGGCACGGGCCAGACACGCGGCTGGGGGATGAGATGCGCGAAAACCCTTTTGTCAGAGCGTGAATTGTTCAGGCCGGGTTAAGGAATTTTTGACCGTCTGCGTGCTCTAATCGCGCATATTGTCGGCCGCTGTGGTTGGCCGTAAAAAGCAAAACAGGAGCTCTCCTAGATGTTTACCTTTCGCCGTTTGATCATCGCTGCCACCGCGCTCGCTGTCCTGTCAGGCTGCGCGACGCAGAATCCTTATGACAATCAGGGGCAGGCACAGAATTCCGGCGGCATGAGCAAGACCGCCAAATACGGTGGTCTGGGGGCGCTGGCCGGTGCCGTCGCCGGTGCCGCCATCGACCACAATCATCGTGGCAAAGGCGCGCTGATCGGCGCCGCACTGGTCGGTGCAGGCGCTGCCGGCTACGGCTACTACGCAGACAAACAGGAAGCCGCGCTGCGCGCGAGCATGGCCAACACCGGTGTTCAGGTGCAGCGTGAAGGCGACAACATCAAGCTGGTGATGCCGGGCAACATTACCTTCGCCACCGACTCTTCGGCGATTGCCAGCAGCTTCTATTCGCCGCTGAACAATCTGGCGGGTTCGCTGAAGCAGTACAACCAGAACATGATCGAAATCGTTGGTTACACCGACAGCACCGGCAGCCGCCAGCACAACATGGACCTGTCGCAGCAGCGCGCACAGAGCGTGGCGACTTATCTGACATCCCAGGGCGTCGATGCCTCTCACCTGTCGGTACGCGGTGCAGGTCCCGATCAGCCGATCGCCAGCAACGCCGACGTCAACGGCCGCGCCCAGAACCGTCGCGTGGAGGTCAACCTCAAGCCGATTCCTGGCCAGCAATATCAGCAGCAACAGTAAGATCAAGTAATACCGAAAACCCCGGCCTGTGTGCCGGGGTTTTTTATGTGTGATGGATCAGTATTTCTGCGGGCGCGTCCAGTTAGCGAAGTGAATCAGCCGGGAAACCGCGCATGCATCTGCCCCAGCAGCGCATCCTTCTCTTCCCACCGGCGATTGATCCACTGTTGAAACTCGGCGCGGTAGGCTTCGTCCTGGTCGTAACTCTTACCGATGAACTGCTGGGGAATCTGCACTTCTTCGAAATGCGCCACCACTTCACGCACTCGGCCGCACAGCAGGTCCCAATAGCCCGGCTGACCGGCAGGGTAATGGATGGTCACGTTGACGATGGATTCCAGCTGCTCGCCCATGGCGTCGAGTACAAAGGCAATGCCGCCTGCCTTGGGTTTGAGCAGATAGCGAAACGGCGACTGTTGCTGGGCGTGCTTGCCCTTGGTGAAGCGCGTGCCTTCAGCGAAGTTGAAAATCCCCACCGGGTTGTTGCGAAACTTTGCGCAGGTGCGGCGGGTGGTTTCCAGGTCCTTGCCTTTCTTTTCCGGATGTTTGGCCAGATACGCTTTGCTGTAACGCTTCATGAACGGAAAGCCCAGCGCCCACCACGCCAGACCAATCACCGGCACCCAGATCAGCTCCTGCTTGAGGAAGAACTTCAGCGGACGAATGCGTCGGTTGAGCACGTATTGCAGGACCATGATGTCAACCCAGCTCTGATGGTTGCTGGTCACCAGATACGAGTGCTGATAATCCAGCCCTTCGAGGCCGCTCAGGTGCCAGCGGGTGTGGCCGAGCAGGTTCATCCAGGCCTTGTTGTTGCTGATCCAGGCTTCGTGGATGTGGCTCATCAGCCAGTCGGTGACCTTCTGCGCCGCCGGGAAGGGCAGGCACAGCTTGAAGATCGCCACGACGAACAGCGGCGTGCAGCAGACAATCGTGTTGAGCGCCAACAGCAGCGAGGCGATGATGCCGCGCAAAGGGGCGGGTAAGAAATCCATGGGGGATCGAACTCCGAGGGTAAGACAGCCGCCGGTGAGTACCCGGCGGCGTTATTGTGAGTGAAGGATGTTGCAGGCCGGTTTTATTGTGGCAAGGTTGCGGCCTGAATCGCCGTGAGGGCGATGGTGTAGACGATGTCGTCCACCTGAGCGCCGCGCGGCAGATCATTGACCGGTTTGCGCAGGCCTTGCAGCATCGGGCCCAGGCTCACGCAGTCCGCACTGCGCTGCACCGCTTTATAGGTGGTGTTGCCGGTGTTGAGGTCGGGGAACACGAACACGTTGGCGCGGCCTGCGACCGGGCTGTCCGGCGCCATTTGCCGGGCCACGTGTTCGTTGGCGGCGGCATCGTATTGCAGTGGGCCGTCGATCAACAGGCTGCGCTGGGTTTCCTGGGCCAGTTGCGTGGCCTCGCGCACCTTTTCCACTTCCTCGCCGCTGGCCGAATTGCCGCTGGAGTAGCTGATCATCGCCACGCGCGGCGACAGGCCGAAAGCGACAGCCGAGTCGGCGCTCTGCACGGCGATTTCCGCCAGTTCCTGCGCGGTCGGGTGCGGGTTCATGATGCAGTCGCCGTAGACCAGCACCTGCTCGGGAAACAACATGAAAAACACGGACGACACCAGCGTGCAGCCCGGCGCGGTCTTGATCAGTTGCAGGGCCGGGCGGATGGTGTTGGCGGTGGAGTGAATGACCCCGGACACCAGCCCGTCGACCTCGTCCAGCGCCAGCATCATGGTGCCGATCACCACCGGATCTTCCAGTTGCTGCTCGGCCATCGGCGCGTTGAGGCTTTTGTTCTTGCGCAGGTCGACCATCGGGGCGACGTAGCGCTCGCGAATTTCGTCCGGATCAAGAATCTCCAGCCCCGGCGGCAGCTCGATGCCCTGAGCACGGGCCACGGCCTGGACCTCTTCAGGCTTGGCCAGCAGCACGCAGCGGGCGATGCCGCGGGCCTGGCAGATCGCTGCGGCCTGAACGGTCAGCGGTTCGGCGCCTTCGGGCAGCACGATGCGTTTGTTGGCGGCCTGGGCGCGCTGAATCAACTGGTAACGAAACACCGCAGGCGACAGGCGCATCTCGCGCGGCGTGCCGCAACGCTGGTGCAGCCAGTTGGCGTCCAGGTGGCTGGCGACGAAATCGGTGATGATCTCCGCACGTTCGCGGTCGTCGATCGGGATTTCCTTGTTCAGCTGATTGAGCTGGTTGGCGGTGTCGTACGAGCCGGTGCTCACCGACAGCACCGGCAAACCCGCCTGCAACGCGCCGCGACACAAATCCATGATGCGCGGGTCGGGCAGGGTATCGCTGGTCAGCAACAGGCCCGCCAGTGGCACACCGTTCATGGTCGCCAGGCTCACGGCCAGGATGATGTCGTCGCGATCCCCCGGCGTCACCACCAGCACGCCCGGCTTGAGCAGCTGCAGGGTGTTGAGCACGGTGCGCGCGCAGATGATGATCTTCGACATGCGCCGCTGTTCGTAATCGCCAGCGTTGATCACCTGGGCGCCGAGCAATTCCGCTACGTCGCGGGTGCGCGGGGCATTGAGATCAGCCTGGAAAGGGATGCAGCCCAGCAGGCGGAAATCGCCACTGCGCAATAACGGCGAGTGCTCCTTCAGGCGCGCCGAGAAGGCTTCCATGCTCTCGTCGGTGCGCACCTTGTTGAGGATCACGCCCAGCACTTTCGGGTCTTTCGGGCCGCCGAACATCTGCGCCTGCAGCTCGACGCGGCCGGACAGCTCGGTGAGCACTTCGTTTTCCGGCGCCGAGACCAGAATGACCTCGGCGTCCAGCGCCTTGGCCATGTGCAGGTTGACCCGCGCGGCGTAGCTGGCGCTGCGGGTCGGCACCATGCCCTCGACGATCACGACGTCGCGGCCTTCGCAGGCTTGCTGATAAAGGGTGATGATTTCTTCCAGCAACTCATCCAGCTGGCCCTCGCCGAGCATGCGCTCGACATGGGCCAGACCCAGCGGCTTGGGCGGCTTGAGGCCGTGGGTGCGTGCGACCAGTTCGGACGAGCGCTCGGGGCCCAGATCGCCAGGGTGAGGCTGCGCGATGGGTTTGAAAAAGCCGACTTTGAGTCCGGCGCGCTCCAGGGTTCTCACCAGCCCCAGGCTGATGGACGTCAAACCCACACCGAAGTCTGTGGGCGCGATAAAGAAAGTCTGCATGCGGGCTTCTCGAAGGTGAGCGTGCAAGGGTCACGATTCGTCAGAATCAGGGACCTGAGTCAAACAGGACGCTGTTCAATCGCAGCGTCTCAACGGGGCACAAGGTTATCGCTATCTGCCCCTTGCGCACACCAGCCACAGCGAAAGGATTGACCTATTTTTTCCTGTCGCGCCTGCGCATCGAGTACCCAGGGGCGCGACTGCCATGGCGGTTGATGGCGCAGGTGCTGGGTGTGGCCGCACGAGAGCTCGGCGATCCAGTGGCCATCTTCGTCCTGACGAAAGCCTGTGATCGTGGTGTCGCTCTGAGGCATCGAGGGGGCGCGCAATCGGGGCCGTCCGTCTGAGTTGCGTTCGCTTTCGCGCGAGGGCTTGGTTAGACTTGATCGCTCATATCTCTATTTGCAAAAGGTTGCCCCATGCCGATCGCCGCCAACAAGGCTGTCTCCATTGACTATACCCTGACCAACGACGCTGGTGAGGTCATCGACAGTTCTGCCGGCGGCGCGCCGCTGGTTTACCTGCAAGGCGCAGGTAACATCATTCCGGGTCTGGAGAAGGCACTGGAAGGCAAGGACGTCGGTGACGAGCTGAAAGTCGCCATCGAGCCTGAAGACGCCTACGGCGAATACTCGGCCGAACTGGTCAGCACCCTGAACCGCAGCATGTTCGAAGGCGTTGACGAGCTGGAAGTGGGCATGCAGTTCCACGCTTCGGCTCCGGACGGCCAGATGCAGATTGTCACCATCCGTGACCTGGACGGCGACGACGTCACTGTCGACGGCAACCACCCACTGGCCGGTCAGCGCCTGAATTTCCAGGTCAAGATCGTCGCCATCCGTGACGCCAGCGAAGAAGAAGTCGCTCACGGTCACGTGCATGGCGAAGGTGGCCATCACCACTGATTTGTCCTGCTAAGCTCAATTAGCTGGCCAGGCGTCCTCGCGGGCTTTGCGAAAACCGGTTTGGTTTCGCAGCCTGACAGGGCGCCTTTTTTGGCCGATCGTGTTGGTATGGTGAGCAGGGGAGTTTCGTCATGAGTATATTTCACGACCTGAAATTAAAAGCTCTGGATGGCCAGGAACTGCCTCTCGCGCCCCTCAAGGGCAAAGTGGTTCTGGTGGTCAACGTGGCCTCCAAGTGTGGCCTCACGCCACAATACGCCGCACTCGAAAACCTCTATCAAAAATACAAAGACCGCGGTTTCAGCGTTCTGGGTCTGCCCTGCAACCAGTTCGCCGGACAAGAACCCGGCACCCAGGAAGAAATCCAGACATTCTGCTCGCTGAACTACGGCGTGACCTTCCCCTTGGGCGACAAGCTTGAGGTGAACGGGCCTCATCGTCATCGCCTGTATCAAATGCTGGCGGGCGAGGGCGCTGAATTCCCGGGGGACATCACCTGGAACTTCGAAAAATTTCTCGTCGGGCAAGATGGCCGCGTACTGGCGCGTTTCTCGCCCCGGACCACGCCGGATGACCCTGCGGTGATCCAGGCGATTGAAAAAGCGCTGCGTTGATGTGTGCAGGCTTGTAGGAGCGCGCTTGCCCGCGACTGCAATCTGGCTGACAGACCCTCAGTGACTGACCCAGCGCCGTCGCGCGCAAGCGCGCTCCTACAGTCACCCGCGAACACTTCTAAACCTTAATCACCCAAATCAATAGTGCTTTGCATCGCGCTTCGCTCGGCCCATCCTGTATGACCTTCATAATATTTTCCTGTAGCCGAGGACGTTTGCATGCCAGTCAAAGCCTTGTTCAAACCCTTTCACATGGGCAGCCTGGAACTCCCGACCCGCGTGGTGATGGCACCCATGACCCGCTCGTTCTCGCCGGGCGGCGTGCCTAACGCCAAGGTCATCGAGTACTACCGCCGTCGCGCGGCCGCAGGCGTGGGCCTGATCATCACCGAAGGCACCACGGTCGGTCACAAGGCCTCCAACGGCTACCCGAACGTGCCGCAGTTCTTCGGCGAGGCGGCGTTGGCAGGCTGGAAGAAAGTGGTCGAGGCAGTACATGCCGAAGGCGGCAAGATCGTCCCTCAGCTCTGGCACGTGGGCGCTGTACGCCGCCTCGGCACTGAGCCGGATGGCACCGTCCCGGCATACGGCCCGACCGAAAAGCTCAAGGACGGCAACGTCGTCGTTCATGGCATGAGCAAGCAGGACATCGCTGACGTCATCGCCGCCTTCGCTCAAGCCGCCAAGGACGCAAAAGCCATCGGCATGGATGGCGTGGAAATCCACGGCGCCCACGGCTATATCGTTGACCAGTTTTTCTGGGAAGGCACCAACCAGCGTACCGACGAATACGGCGGCGATCTGGCCCAGCGTTCGCGTTTCGCCATTGAGTTGATTCAGGCCGTGCGTGCTGCCGTTGGCCCTGATTACCCGATCATTTTCCGTTACTCGCAGTGGAAGCAGCAGGATTACACCGCGCGCCTGGTGCAGACGCCCGAGGAGCTGAGTGCATTCCTCAAGCCGTTGTCTGACGCCGGTGTGGACATTTTCCACTGCTCGACGCGGCGTTTCTGGGAGCCGGAATTCGAAGGTTCCGACCTCAACCTGGCAGGCTGGACCCGCAAGCTGACCGGCAAACCGACCATTACCGTCGGCAGTGTCGGACTGGACGGCGAGTTCCTGCAGTTCATGGTCAACACCGACAAGGTCGCGCAGCCCGCCAGCCTTGAGAACCTGCTCAAGCGTCTGGGCGATGATGAGTTCGATCTGGTGGCCGTGGGCCGCGCATTGCTGGTCGACCCGGATTGGGCGGTGAAGGTGCGCGACGGTCGCGAGGAAGACATCCTGCCGTTCAGCCGGGATGCGTTGGGCAAGCTGGAGTAAACACCTGTAGCCGCACGGCTTGCATACGGTAGCGAATTCGAAAGCGCCGCCGCATGCGAGCCGGACTCTTATATGCCTAACACCACGCCATCACGGGTCTCGCTGGCAGTCCGCAGATAACACTCGAACGTTTCGATAATCCCCGCCCAACCCTGACGGCTCGCGTGTTGCCGGGCATTCAGACGCACCCGGCGCAGGGTCTCGTCGTCCTCCAGCATCCAGCGCGCGGCGTCGATAAAACTCTCTTCATCCCCCGGCATCGCCACGGCGCCGTTGTGCCCGTGACGAATATGCTGGCCCGCCGCCGCTTCGTCATACGCCACGACACCCAGCCCCGAAGCCAGCGCCTCCAGCACAACGTTGCCAAAGGTTTCGGTGAGGCTTGGAAACAGGAACAGGTCCCCGGACGCGTAATGAGTGGCCAGGGCCTCGCCCCGTTGCGTGCCGCAGAAGATCGCGTCCGGTAATTGCTGCTGCAGCGTGACGCGCAGGGGGCCGTCACCGACGATGATCAGCTTGAGTTTCTTTGCGGGGTAGGCGCTGACCAGGCTGTCGAAGCTGGTCTTTAGTAGGCCCAGGTTCTTCTCCGGCGCCAGACGTCCTACATGCACAACGGCGGTATCGTCGGGCTGAAGGCCCCACGTCTCACGCAGGAAGGTCGAACGTCGGGAAGGATGAAACAGCTGGCAGTCCACCCCACGAGACAGCAACTCCAGTCGCTCGAAACCCCGCCGCTCCAGCTCGGTTTTCTGACTGGCACTGGGCACCAGCGTGGCACTCGAACGGTTGTGGAACCAGCGCAGATACGAGGTCAGTAAACGGGTGATGAACCCCAGCCCATACTGCCGCGTGTATTGCTGAAAGTTGGTATGAAAGCCACTGACGATCGCGATCCGCAGCCGCCGCGCAGCCCGCAACGCGGAAAGCCCCAGCGGGCCTTCGGTGGCGATGTACAGCACGTCCGGCCGATTACGCTGCCAGCGCCGCAGCAACTTGTGCATCGACGACTGCCCCCACTGCAACCCCGGATACCCCGGAATCGGCCAGCCGCGACACAGCATCAAATCATCCCCGGCCGTCCGCCATTCATCCTCACTCTGGCGCGGCCGAATCACCTCAACCCGATGCCCGCGCAGGCGCAAACCATCGCACAACCGGCTCAGCGTATTGGCCACGCCATTGATTTCGGGAGCGAAGGTTTCGGTGATCAGCGTGATATGCAGGGATTTACTCATGACAGCCAGTTTCAAAGGCGCGCGTTGCGCTTGTGTGGCGGTTGGGTGATGGATTTGTGACGCGAGTCTTCAACTGCCCACCGTCAGGGGCAATATTCGCGATTTGCCAACCCGCTCCAGCGCTGCTGCTTCAGGCGTGTAGTGAGTGTGTACGGGGTTGAGACTGACGAGGTTCAGGTGGCAACGAGGTTTGACCTGCCTTGCAAGGTTCGCCGGTTCGGCTTTCAGGGTTTGCGAGGTGGCCGTTTCGACCGCCTCGGCGAGCGCCTGCATGAATTTCGGTGCGTTGGGCTCTGGCTTGGGTTTTGTCTTCAGCAGGGCAGAGACAGGCGGGTTCGAAGCGTTGACGCGATTCGTTTCCATGGACATGGCACTCCCGATGATCAAGGCGCCCGGAGTGGGCAAACCCATGGTTGAACAGGTCGGTCGTGGGATGTTTGGAAGACTTTTGTAGGAATGGTCCTGATCTTTTTTGGAGTGATTCAACGCACTTTTTGATCGGTAGGATGCGCGGCACTTACTCACCGAGGGAACGATGTGTCTGACGTTTTTTATACGCCGCCTGCTGCTGAGCTTGTGGATTCACCAAAGAAGGGCTCTCCGTTTTTTACGGTCTCGGTTAACAAGTTGACGGTGATGTTGATCGTGACTTCCGGGTTGTATGGCATCTACTGGAGCTTCAAAAATTGGTCACACTACAAAGCGTATTCGGGAAGGCCGCTCTGGCCGATTCCTCGCGCCTTTTTCGGGCTTATCTACCTGCCTTCGCTGTTCTACAAAGTTGACGCCGAGCTCAAGACTCAGGGCAAACGGTTGCCTTATTGGGCAGCACTTGCGGCAGGTTTGATTCTGCTGTTTCTGGCCCCTTCATTGATCGGTTTCCTGATAGGTTTGTTTCAGGGATTAACCCAGGGAACCTACACAGGCGTGGGCATTATCCCGGCGATCCTGGCATCGACCATTCCGTTTCTGCTGCAGTGCCTGATTCTGCGCAGGGTTCAGTCGTTCATCAATCTGGCGAATGGCGATGCTGACGGGACCCGGAACAAGGACTTCACCCGTTGGAATGTCCTGTGGATGGTTATCGGCATCATTTACTGGGTTGCGGGAACAATGCTGACAATTTCGATGAACCAACCGCCGCTTTAGCCAATAAAAAGGCCTCATCCGAGGCCTTTTTCTCAGCGAATCCTTTCCGCCAGCGTCTGCGCCCCACGCTCCCTGACCCAGAACAACGTCGCCCCCGCCACCGCTGCCGGCATCATCAGGATGTTGACCACCGGAATCAGCAGCACCAGGTACACGATCCCGCCAAAGCTCATGCTCTGCCAGCGTTTGGCACGCAGCCAGGCGAGCATGTCTTGCCAGCTCATTTTGTGGTTGTCGGCGGGGTAGTCGATGTATTGGATGGCCATCATCCAGACGCCGAACAGCAGCCACAATGGCGCGGCAATGATGTTGACCACGGGGATCCACGACAGGATGAACAGGCCGATGGCGCGGGGCAGGAAGTAGCCCAGCTTGCGCATTTCGCGGCTCAAGGTGCGGGGGATCATTTCGATCAGTTCGGCCCAGCTGAAAGCCGGGAAGTCGTCAGTGCCGCGCAGCACCACTTCGACCTTTTCCGAGAGGAAGCCGTTGAAGGGCGCGGCGATGACGTTGGCGATCATGGTGAAGGTGAAGAACACCATCAGCACGACCAGCACCACGAACAGCGGCCAGAGGATGTAATTAAGGAAGCTCAGCCAGCCGGGCAGGGTGGGCATGAACGAGTCGACCCAGAGGCTGAACTCGTGGCCGGCGAAATAGATGAGTGCGCTGAACAGCACCAGGTTGATGGTCAGCGGCAGCAGGACGAACAGGCGCAGGCCGGGGCTCAGGACCAATTTCAGGCCCTCGCGCAGGTATTGCGGGCCGGACAGGGCGGGTGCGGGCATAGGGGCCTCCAATCGTGGAAAACGCGCCGACCTTACCGACTTTGCGAGAGCGGCGGAAGCCGGATCGACGCCATGACATTCGCCGAAACAATCTGGCGAGGTTAAAGTCTATCGACAGATCATCGTGCAACTGTTAGTCGGGATAGGTGCGGTCTATGAACTGGATTGTGAAACGATATTTCCTTAATCTTCCCCGCCCCGATAAGCTTGCGGGCAACTTTTAGACCTATTCCCATTCACTTTGAACCTCGAAGGAGTCTTAATGAGCGTTCTGGTAAACAAACAAGCCCCTGATTTCACCGCAGCGGCAGTCCTGGGTGACGGTTCGATCATCGACAGCTTCCAGCTGTCTTCTCTGCGTGGCAAATACGTCGTGCTGTTCTTCTGGCCTCTGGACTTCACGTTTGTGTGCCCGTCGGAAATCATCGCGCACGACAACCGTGTCGCTAAATTCCGCGACCTGGGTGTTGAAGTGGTTGGCGTTTCCGTCGACTCGCACTTCACCCACGCCGCATGGCGCAACACCCCGGTTGAAAAGGGCGGCATTGGCCAGGTCCAGTTCACCATGGTTGCCGACATCAAGCACGAGATCACTCGCGCTTACGGTATCGAACACGAAGACGGCGTTGCGCTGCGCGGTTCGTTCCTGATCGACCAGAATGGCGTGGTTCAGCACCAGGTTGTGAACAACCTGCCGCTGGGTCGTGACGTTGACGAGATGGTACGTCTGGTCGAGGCACTGCAGTTCACCGAACAGCACGGCGAAGTCTGCCCGGCTGGCTGGCGTCCAGGTCAAAAAGGCATGAAGGCCGACGCGTCCGGCGTTGCCGACTACCTGGCCGAGAACGCCAAGAGCTTGTAATACCGTCGCTGCGGCCTCGGCCGCAGCTTCAAGATTTCAGGATTGGCGAGTCGACCCTTCCCCAAGTGCGCTCGCGAGTCCGTTTTATTCCAGCCGGTGCGCCGGTTCAGATCTCAGTAACTCCGACCACACGTAACGATGGCCGGTCGATAGGAGTGTGTCATGTCCGATGTACGTCATTCCCGAGTGATTATTCTCGGCTCCGGCCCTGCCGGTTACAGCGCTGCGGTGTATGCGGCCCGTGCCAACCTCAAGCCTCTGCTGATCACCGGCATGCAGGCCGGCGGTCAATTGACCACCACCACCGAAGTCGACAACTGGCCAGGCGACCCCCATGGCCTGACCGGCCCGGTGCTGATGGAGCGTATGCGCGAGCACGCCGAGCGTTTCGAGACCGAGATCGTGTTCGATCACATCAACGCCGTCGATCTGGCCGGTAAACCGTTCAGCCTCAAGGGCGACAGCGGCACCTACACCTGCGACGCGCTGATCATCGCCACCGGCGCCAGTGCTCGTTACCTGGGCTTGCCGTCGGAAGAAGCGTTCATGGGCAAGGGCGTTTCGGCCTGCGCGACCTGTGACGGTTTCTTCTACCGCAACAAGCCGGTGGCGGTGGTCGGTGGCGGCAACACCGCCGTTGAAGAAGCGCTGTACCTGGCCAACATCGCCAGCAAGGTGACCCTGGTTCACCGTCGCGAGACCTTCCGCGCCGAGAAGATCCTGATCGACAAGCTGCACGCACGTGTCGCTGAAGGCAAGATCGAGCTCAAGCTCAACTCCACGCTGGACGAAGTGCTGGGCGACAACATGGGCGTGACCGGTGCGCGTCTGAAGAACAACGACGGCAGTTCGTCGGAGTTGAAAGTCGACGGCGTGTTCATCGCCATCGGCCACACCCCGAACACCTCGCTGTTCGAGGGCCAGCTTGCACTCAAAGACGGCTACATGGTGGTCAGTGGCGGTCGCGAAGGTAATGCGACCGCGACCAGCGTGGAAGGCGTGTTCGCAGCCGGCGACGTGGCTGACCACGTGTACCGTCAGGCGATCACCTCGGCCGGCGCAGGCTGCATGGCCGCACTGGACGTCGAGCGTTACCTGGATGGCCTGGCGAACGCTTCGTTCTGATCAGGTGCAGTACACAAAAAACCGGCTCATCGAGCCGGTTTTTTATATCTGCAGAACACCACAGACCCGTAGGAGCGCGCTTGCCTGCGATTGCGGTATGTCAGATCACGATGGGGTGACTGACCGGCGGCCATCGCGGGCAAGCGCGCTCCTACAGTCGGTTTCAGTTGGTTTCAGGCCTTGCGCGTCAGCGGCTGGACGCTGAATTTTACGCCGGCCAGACCATGGGCGATCAGTGCGCGGATGTTGCCATGATCGCTGCCCTCAGGCGTCGCCACCACCGAGCGGTAGTGCTCGCCGAATGCCAGCAAGGCTTCTTCGTCGCTCAGGCCTTCCAGCAGCGCCAAACCCAGGGTCTTGCACGAGCCTTCGTTCTGACCTGCGGCGTTTTCCACCGGGCCGTTGCTGAAGGCTTGCGGCTGGTACTCGTAGTTCGCCGCCACGAACGCCAGGGTGTCGGCGAAAACGTGCTCGCCGGAGGCGAGGCTGGCGCGCAGGGTGCTCAGGTCAGTCATGCTTCTTTTCCTTGGCGAACGCCGCTTGCTGATCGGCGCTGGCTTCTTTCTGGTAGAGGGATTTCCACTCGCTGTACGGCATGCCGTAAACCACTTCGCGGGCGTCATCGAGGCTGATGTCGATCTGCTTCTCGTCGGCGGCAGCCTTGTACCATTTGGACAGGCAGTTGCGGCAGAAACCGGAGAGGTTCATCAGGTCGATGTTCTGCACGTCCTTGCGGCTGTCCAGGTGCGCGACCAGACGACGAAAGGCGGCGGCTTCGAGTTCCAGGCGTTGTTGCTCGGTCATGGTGGACTCTCGTTAAGAAAAACAGACGCGGATTTTAAAGGCGCTCAGCGCTCGGCGGCCAGCGTAATCGACACCGATTCGGCGAAGCGCAGCGCGTGGGGCTTGTCGACTTCGACCTCGGCGTATTGCACCGCGTCGTGGGCCATGACCAGATCGAGCACTTCCTGGGTCAGGCGCTCCAGCAGGGCGAAGCGGTTGCTTTCGACGTGATGAATGATCGCCTTGGTAATGGTCCGGTAGTTCAGCGCGTGATCGATGTCGTTGTCGCGCACTGCTTCCTGGGCCGGGTACAGGATCGTCAGGTTGATCAGCACGTCCTGCTTGTTGAGGATCTCGTCCTCATTGATGCCGATGTAGGTGCGCAGGCACAGGTCCTTGACCCGGATGCGTGCGGTGCCTGGTTCGAGTCTTGCCATGGACTACTTGCTCCGTCCGATCAGTTGCAAAAATTCCATCCGTGTCGTGTTCGATTCGCGAAACGCGCCAAGCATGACCGAGGTGTTCATGGTCGAGTTCTGCTTCTCGACGCCGCGCATCATCATGCACATGTGCTGGGCCTCGATGACCACCGCCACACCCGCGGCATGGGTCACGCCCTGTATGGCATCGGCGATCTGACGCGTGAGGTTTTCCTGAATCTGCAGTCGGCGCGCGAACATGTCGACAATGCGAGCGATCTTCGAAAGGCCGAGGACTTTTCCGGTGGGGATGTAGGCCACATGCGCCTTGCCAATGAATGGCAACAGATGATGCTCGCACAGCGAGTACAGCTCGATGTCCTTGACGATGACCATCTCGTCGTTGTCCGAGGCGAACAGCGCGCCGTTGACGATCTCGTCCAGCGTCTGGTCGTAGCCGTGACACAGGTACTGCATGGCCTTGGCCGCGCGCTTGGGGGTGTCCAGCAAGCCTTCGCGCTCAGGGTCTTCACCCAGGCCCACGAGGATTTCACGGTAGTGCTGTGGCAGTGACAAGGTCATCAAAAGGTCCTCGGGGCGGCTTACTTGAGGTGCCGTCCGCCGTTTACGGTCAGTGTGGTGCCGGTGACGTAAGGGTTATCCAGCAGATAGCGCAGGCTCTGGTAGATCACCTCGGCACCGGGCTCGATGCCCAGCGCGGATTTGGCCAGCGTGCGGGCGCGGTACGCCGCGTCGTCGTCGGGTTGAAACATCAGCATGGCCGGGGCGATGCCGTTGACCTTGATTCTGGGGGCATAGCGCGCCGCGAACGACAGGGTCAGGTTGTCCAGCCCCGCTTTGCTCGCACTGTAGGCGATGTGCTTGCTGCTGCCCTTGCGGGTGACGTCGTCACCGATATGAATAATGTCGGCCTGCTCCGAGCGCTGCAACAGGTCGGCGCAATGCAGGTTGATCAGGTACGGCGCAAGCATGTGCACATTGAACATGCGCTGAAACACCTCGGCTTCATCGCCCTCGGTCTCGGCCAGCCACTCGGAGGCGTTGTGGACGATGGCGCGCAGGCTCGGGGTTTGATCCTTGAGCTGCGCGATGAAGGTCATCACGCTGTCCTGGGAAGAAAAGTCTGCATGAATTGCAACGGCGCCCAACGCCTTCAGACGCTCGACGCCGGGGCGTTCGCTGCGGTAGGTGATGATCACCGGCTGACCTTCGTCCAGCAGCCGTTCTGCGCAATGCAGGCCGATGCGCTGACTGGCGCCAGTGATCAGGACAGGGGCAGGGGAGGAGGCCATGGCAGCTCACGCGTTTATAAGGGAGAAGAAAACCGGGAGGTCGCGGGCGTGTCGGCTCTGGATTGCAGGCGCCAGTTACTTTCAATGGGCCATCAGAGCACGAACGTCTGGGGCAAAGTTAACCCAATGGTCCAGTGGTATACAACTGCGGTTTGGATGCAGGCACGATCCTTGTGGCAGCGGGCTTGCTGGCGAATGGGGCAGGGTCTATGGCAGATGATTTGACGGACACTGCGCTTTCGTCGGATCGCTGCCCGCAGCAAGCCGGCTCCCACCGGTTTGGCGTTGAGGGCCGGGACGAGTTGGCGTCAGTGCGTAGACGCCGACTCGGCCTGTACCGCGGGCACCTGCGTATTGCTGTGCAACCACCCGGACAACAAATGCGTCGACAGCGGGATGAACCAGAACACCATCAACGGCGTGAGCATCAGCGTGCTGAGCATGATCCGCGGCAGCAATTCCAGCTGACCGAGCAGCGGGCCGAGGATGTAGTTGAAGATCAGCGACACCGGAAAGAACGCCAGCCAGATGGCCACGGCCTGTTTCCAGCGCGGCGGGCGCTGACCCACATTGCCGAACCAGCCGTCCATTCCACGTACGCGGTGCACGGAATTCTTGGCGAACAGGCCACTGCCGCGCACCAACCAGGAGCGTCGGGACGCAGAATGCTCCCAGGCGTGCATGGTGGCTTCATCGGCAAAGCGGAAAATAATCTGGAATTCGTCGTCTCCCGGAGGCGGTGCGAGCACGCCTGAACCCAGGTAGCCGGGGAAATCGGTGGCCAGTTGTTCGCCTTCATGCAGCCAGGCGATCAGTTCCTGATAGCGGCCATGGGCGACGCGACGGGCGACCATTAGCGTGACGGGTGAGGTAGACATTGTGTATCTCCGATAGACGAGTGAGCTTCCCGGGTAGGGAAATCACAGGGCGCGACGCCGGGGTGGTGGCGTTGCGTCAGCTTCGTAGCAAAGCGTTGCAAATATTAGGCCTTTCGGCAGCGGCAAGCTACAAGCTTCAAGAGGGGATGGCGGCGCGGCGTGACGTGACGCTTGCCCGCTGACTTTGCGCAGCGAGTTGGGTGAGTGGGGCGAGTAACACCACTCTCGAACCTTGAGTCGTTAGCCACCGCACCGCGCCTCAGCTTGTAGCGTGTAGCTTGCCGCTGCTCAAAGCTTAAAGATGCATCGAAGGGTGAATCTTGCGGTGTTCCTGAAGGATGTACTGACGCAGGCGCTCAGTGTCTTCCTTGCTGTTCTGGCTCAGGCGATACGCGGCCAGACCCTGCTCGGTCAGGCGCTCGAAGGTGCCGCGCAGGGCGATGGGCGCAAGGCCTGAGGGCGTGAACCAGGCCGAGAAGTATTTCGGCGGTTTGGTCTGCTTGCGGATTTCCAGCAGGATGCCCTTGAAGGAAATCTCGTGGACCCACAACGCGGTAAGCGAGCCTTTTTCGGTCTCCAGCGCAATGGGTTCAGGCAGTATCAGACGCCACGGGCGAATGCGCGGGCCTTCTTCAAAGATGCTGGGAGCGCCCAGTTCCAAGTGCAGGGCGTGGAATTCGTCTTCGACCAGATGCAGCGGGAAGGTCATCTGTTGATTGTCGAACTGGGCTTGAATGGTCACTTGCTCATGGGCGGCCAGACGCGTCAGGAGGTCCTGAATCTGGACACCGCCGTTAACCACCAGGCTGCGGGATTTGTCACGCACGTTCAGCTTGGGGTTGTGCTGCATGTTCTGGATGAAATCCAGCTCATCCTGCGTGAGGATATTGTCGCGCTGCATGGTCAAGCTCTGTTAACCGGTTATTGAAAAAGCTGACAGCAAATTCGGTCGTTGGTTGCTGCCATTCGTCAGTTGAATGGATGGCCGCTGCGACGCACGGCTCTGAAAAATGAGCTTGCGCCAGTTTCGCGTGCAATTGGAGTACTTTCTGCGGCGCGACACCTGCGCTCATTCTAAGACATTGTGGCCGTCTGGGGCATAATGCCGCACGATTTCAATCAGTCACAGGATCACTCAATGAAAGTCGCCATTGTTTCGGGCTCGGTGTACGGCTCTGCCGAAGAAGTCGCCCGACACGCTCAGCAGATCATCAAGGATGCCGGTCACGAGGTGCTGTTCAACCCGCGCGTGACGCTGGCCGATCTGCAAGCCTTCGCCCCTGAGGCCTTTCTGGCCGTGACCTCGACCACTGGGCTTGGTGAACTGCCTGACAATGTCCAGCCGCTGTATTCGCAGATTCGCGACGTGCTGCCGGCGGCCTGGCGCGGCCTGCCGGGCGGCGTGATCGCCTTGGGCGACGCCAGCTACGGCGACACCTTCTGTGGTGGCGGCGAGCAGTTCCGCGAGCTGTTCATGGAACTGGGCATTCGCGAGGTGCAGCCAATGCTGCGGCTGGATGCCAGCGAGACGGTCACGCCCGAATCCGACGCCGAGCCCTGGCTGGCCGAGTTCGTCGAAAAGCTCGGCGCGTAACCGGTTATCGACGCACCAGCGCCAGCCACGCTTGCGCCGCCTTGGACAAATACGCGCCTTCACGCCAGATGAAGGCGATGTCCCAGCGCAGCATGTCCGGCGCCTTGAGCGTCACATGCACGACCCCTGGCCGTACCAACGCACGCGCCACCACTTGCGGCAGCAGCACCACGCCTTGACCTGCGGCCACCAGCGCCGCCAGAAAGTCCGCCTGCCCGCTGCGCCCGCCTTCACGAGGCGTAAAGCCCACCTGCTGACACGCCTGTAACAGGCGATCGTTCAGCACGAAACTGCGTTGGTATAAAAGGAAGGGCGTGTCGGCCAGTTGGCTCAGTTCCACTTCCTTCAAATGCGCCAGCGGATGATCGGCCGGCAGCAGGGCGTCCAGCGGCTCGTCGCAAAAAGGCTGGGAGGCGAACGCCGCATCGCTGGGCGTGAGACTGGCACCCAGTTCCAGTTCGCCGGTCATGACCGCGTGTTCGATGGCGCGGCTGCCGCCCTCGATCAAGTGGATGGTGACGTTGGGGTAGAGCCTGCGGTATTCGGCGAAGGCCTTGGCGAACAGCGTGTCACTGCCCAGCATCGGCAAGCCCAGGCGCAATTCTCCGCGCGCCAGATTGCTCAAGTCATCCAGCTCCCTGAGCAGGCTGTTGCGCATCATCAGCATTTCTTCCGCGCGGTGCAGCACGACTCGGCCGGCCGCGGTGAGAGAAACGTGCGAGCCGTGGCGATCAAGCAGGGTCGCGCCAAGGCTTTCTTCCAGCTGTGCCACCTGCTTGCTCACTGCCGACTGGCTGACGTACAGCGTCTTGGCCGCTTGGGTAAAACCGCCCTCACGTACCACTTCGATGAAACTGCGCAGCTGTTTGAATTCCATGATGACTCGTCGGTAGCTCAGCAATTCCCGCAATATGAATGATTGGATTCCAGATTGGAATTGTTTGCAGTCTAACAATTCGTTTTTGAGATGGTTTGCCTCTCGGTAGACTGCAGTCCTCAGAGGATTGAAAGATCATGAAACGTTTGTCCCGTCTCGCGCGCCTGGTGGTCGAACTCGTCGTTTTAATGACGATTTATCAAGTCGGTTGCGAGATCGCGTCCTGGCTCAACTGGCCGATTCCGGGCGGGGTGATCGGCCTTGCGCTGTTGCTGGCGATTTTCGCCAGTGGCGCGGTGAAGCCTTCGTCGCTGCAGACCGGCGCCGGGTTGCTGCTGGCCGAGATGCTGCTGTTCTTCATCCCGCCTCTGATGAGCCTGCTGGACTACGGCGCGCTGGTGCGCAATGAGGGCTGGCGGATCATGCTGGTCATCGGCTGCAGCACCTTGATGGTCATGCTGGTGACGGCGGTGACGGCGGTGACGGTCGAGGTGGTGTGCCGCCTGAGAGACCGTGCGACGGAGGGCCAGGCATGAAACTCGAACCCATGCCGATATTCTGGCTGCTTATCACGGTCGGCGCCTACGTCAGCAGCCGCTGGTTGTATCGGCGCACCGGCCGGTATTTGCTGTCGCCGCTGATTCTGGTGCCAACGGTGCTTCTGGCCATCGCCGCGCCCCTGCATACGGCCTACGCCGAATACTCCACCAACACCCACTGGCTGATGCTGGTGCTGGGCCCGGTGACGGTGGCATTCGCCATTCCGATCTGGCAACAGCGGGCGTTGCTGGCGCGTCACTGGCCGGCCTTGCTGATCGGCATGCTGGCGGGCAGCGCGGCGTCGATTGCCAGCTCGTTTGGCCTGTCCAAGGCGCTGGCGCTGGACACCTCGGTGGTGATGTCGTTGGTGCCGCGCTCCATCACCACGCCTTTTGCCATGCCGCTGGCCCATGACCTGGGCGGCGTGCCCGAACTGACCGCCGTGTTCGTGATGTGCACCGGCGTATTTGGCGCGGCCTTGGGCGGCGTGTTGCTCAAATGGCTGCCGTTACGCACGGCACTGGCCCGCGGCGCGCTGTTCGGGGTGGGCGCTCACGGCGCCGGTGTGAGCCGCGCCCGGGAAGTGGGCGGCGAAGAAGGCTCCGTGGCCGGGTTGGTCATGGTGCTGACCGGTCTGCTCAATCTTTTTGCCGCACCATTGTTGGTGTGGATGCTCTGAAAACCTGTTTCACAGCTTTTTGAAGGGGCTGACTCGCCGGGCCACTAAGGTGGCTGCCAAGGCAAGTACCGCTTTCTTCTCGGCTGACTAGACTGCTGATCCATTAGAGCAGAATAACCGCCGAGGAAAGCCAGACGTGAAAGTCGCCCAAGTCGTAGCCGAGTCCGCCAGGCCCCTCAACCCGGCCGTGAAAGATCAAGTCAGCGCTGCCGAATGGCAGGCTCGGGTCGATCTCGCTGCCTGCTATCGGCTGGTGGCCATGCACGGCTGGGACGACCTGATCTTCACCCACATCTCGGCCAAGGTACCGGGCACTGAAAACTTCCTGATCAATCCTTACGGCATGATGTTTCATGAGATGACCGCCTCGAGCCTGGTCAAGGTCGATCAGGCGGGCAACAAGCTCATGGACAGCCCCTACGAGATCAACCCGGCGGGCTACACCATCCACAGCGCCGTGCACGAGGTGCGCCACGACGTGATGTGCGTGATGCACACCCACACGGCGGCGGGCGTTGCCGTGTCTGCGCAGAAGCAGGGTGTATTGCCGATCAGCCAGCAATCGATCTTCGTGCTGTCCAGTCTGGGCTATCACGCCTACGAAGGCGTCGCGCTCAATCACGAAGAGAAAGCCCGTCTGCAGGCTGACTTGGGTCAGAGCAACTTTCTGATGCTCAATAACCACGGCCTGCTGACCTGCGGGTCCAGCATCGCCGACACCTTTCTGATGATGTTCACCTTCCAGCGCGCCTGCGAAATCCAGGTGCTGGCTCAGGGCGCGGGGGCGGAGCTGATTCCCATCGACGGGCAGATTCTGGCGGGCGCCAAGGCGATGATCGCCGGCGCCACTCGCAGCGCGCAGGGGATGGGCGGCCAACTGGCCTGGCCTGCGCTGCTGCGAAAGCTTGACCAGTTCTCGCCGGGATACGCGCAGTAATGAGGCTCGCAGAGATCCCCCTTTGCGTATGGCGCATGCGCGGGCAGGATTTCAGTTTTCGCGGGCACACCATTCGTTACTGGACGGCCGGGCAGGGCGAGCCGCTGCTGTTGATTCATGGCTTTCCCACCGCCAGCTGGGACTGGAATTACCTGTGGCAGCCGCTTTCGCGACAATACCGCGTCATCGCTTGCGACATGCTCGGCTTCGGTGACTCGGCCAAGCCTCGCGATCACCATTACAGCCTTCTCGAGCAGGCCGATTTGCAGCAGGCGTTGCTCGAACATCTGAACATCCGCGAGCCGGTTCACGTCCTGGCCCACGACTACGGCGACAGCGTTGCCCAAGAGTTGCTGGCGCGTCAGGCAGAAGGCCTGTTCGACATGGCCAGTTGCGTGTTTCTCAATGGCGGGCTGTTTCCAGAAACCCATCGCACCCTGCGTGCGCAGAAACTGCTGCTCGGTCGCGCAGGCTGGCTGCTGAGCCGGCTGTTTGATCGCGGTTCCCTGGACCGGGATTTCAGCCGCATTTTCGGCCTCGAGACACGCCCCAGCGAAAGCGAACTCGATGATTTCTGGAGCCTGATTGCTGCCAATCGCGGCCATCACCTGCTGCATCGTCTGATCAGTTACGTGCCCGAGCGGCGCGTGCAGCGCGATCGCTGGGTCAAGGCGATGCAGCAGAGCCGCGTGCCGATGCGCTTTATCAACGGCGCCGCCGACCCGATTTCCGGCGTGCACATGGTCGAGCGCTATCGCGAGCTGATCCCCAACCCCGACACTGTGCTGATCCCCGGTATCGGCCATTACCCCCACACCGAAGCGCCTGCCAAGGTGCTGCGCCTCTACGATGCCTTCCGTTTGCCGCTGACCCACTTCAGGCCTGTGCTGGCCACGCCCCGTGCGCTGCCGGTCAGCGCACCGGTCGATCATCCCTTTGTGTTATCGAGCACCATTCAGCCTGCTTCGTGTTGATTGTGACCAGTCGATGACTAGTTGACACTCGATGACTGTATCGCCCGCTCTCGACCTTGCGTTGTGCTTGAGAGCGCGCATCACCATTGGGGGAGAGCGACATGAGTGAATCCGTACGTTTTGAAGACAAAGTGGTCGTCGTGACCGGCGCCGGTGGCGGCCTTGGGCGAGCGCACGCGTTGTTGTTCGCCCGGCATGGCGCGCGGGTGGTGGTCAACGACCTCGGCGGCTCGGCCCACGGCGAAGGCGCCAACGCTTCGGCGGCGGATCGCGTGGTCGCAGACATTCGCGAAGCTGGCGGCCAGGCTGTGGCAAACCATGACTCTGTTACCGATGGCGACAAGATCATCCAGAACGCCCTGGACGCCTTTGGCCGTGTCGACGTCGTGGTCAACAACGCTGGCATCCTGCGCGACAAGAGCTTTGCCAAGATGGAAGACGTCGATTGGGATCTGGTCTACAAAGTCCACGTCGAAGGCGCCTACAAAGTGACCCGCGCCGCCTGGCCGCACCTTCGCGAGCAGAACTATGGGCGGGTGATCTTCACCTCGTCCACGTCCGGCATCTACGGTAACTTTGGCCAGTCCAACTACGGCATGGCCAAACTCGGCCTGTACGGCCTGACCCGCACCCTGGCGCTGGAGGGGCGCAAGAACAACATTCTGGTCAACGCCATCGCGCCAACGGGCGGCACGCGCATGACCGAAGGCCTGATCCCGACCAGCGTCTTCGAACTGCTCAAGCCCGAACTCGTCAGCCCGTTGGTGGTGTACCTGGGCAGCGAGCAATGCCAGGACAGCGCCGGGCTGTATGAGGTCGGCGGCGGCTGGGTCGGCAAAGTGCGCTGGGAGCGCAGCCTGGGCGCCGGCTTCGACCCCCGTGCCGGTTTCACTCCGGAAGATGTCGCCGCGCAGTGGGGCGTGATCAATGACTTCAACGATGCTGCGCATCCTGCAGATAATGTCGAGGCGTTGAAGGAGATGATGGTGAACCTGCAGAAGTTTGCGGGTTGAAGGCGATGTGATGTTTTTTGCGGCCAGTTCGGGGATCGGATTGGCCGTTTTTGTAGGAGGGGTATTTTTGTGTTTGTAGGATTGTTCTCTTTGTTTTGAATTGAGCGTTGTTGATTAAAGCCCGCCACCCGCCTTCCGATAGGACGAGAGTAGTCGCTCGTACTCAGGAGGTTGTCATGGTTCAAAATTTTGTGGAGATACGCCAAAGGCTAAGTGCTTATATTGTTGTTCCTGATGAGAGGTTCAGAACTCAATCAGGTGCACCTGAACAAGAGGAAAGCATAAAGCAGAAAGTTCGCCAGTATTGGGCCGACGGCAGTATTTCAAACGCGCAAAAGCTCAAGGGGTTTACGCTGGATATATCGGGATTCGATCCTAGAAATACAACGAACCGGCAACTCCGTGAAATTGGCAACGTCCTTGCTGATTTAGGCATCATTGATTATGGAACCTCGGGCTGGCTCTCGGGGATTGACCTTGAATTCGATGAGCAAGGTAATGAGGTGGGGCTCGATAATCAGGTCGACATGTATGAGTATTTCGAGCGGCAGCTTGAGTTTCTGAACAAACACATCTCCGAGGGCAAAGGTTTCGCACGAGACACGTTGACCAAACTCAAGACCGTCATCTCCGTCACGCAGGCGTTGGAGGAATACGCCAAGACTCCGCGACAGAAGTCGCTGGTCAATATTCGGGCCTGACCAGCACAGGCCGGGGCCATAACGCACTGACGGCCCCGGCTTTGACATGCTTAGAGAGGTAGCGAGAAACTGCCGCGGTACGCGATCGGCGTTTTTCCATTTCTGTTATCCAGAATCACGCGGAAGCTTCCTGCGCCCCAGTTTACAGTCGGATCGTAAGCATCTCGGGTCACTGTCGCCCAGCCGGCGCCCTGATTACGTTCGACAGTAATGGGCTGTATCGCGCCGCGTTGAGTCCTGACGGTCAGGTTATGCAACGTCGTTCCGCAGCTCACGTTATAGCTGTGAATCACTTTATATTCCCCAGCTTGCGCAACGCCAGGGGACATTTGGCTGCTGTTTCTGAAGCAGGGAAATACTTGAGCCGCGGGAGCAGCTACTGCCGTGTTTGTCACTGAAACCACACCCAGCGCGACTACCAGTGCTGCCATTGTTTTCTTGTTCATGATGAATCTCCATTAGTCATAAAAAGCGCTCTATCAGCGCGAGTTCCGATACTTCGGTACTGCTCCGATGACTAACGTTTAAACATACTGCCCTGTAGGACTGCGGCTAATAATTGTGTGGGGCGTTTCCGAACAATTTCTGCACCCGAAAAAATAGTGTCATCCATCCAGCCAAGGGATTGCACAGTGCCGGTATTGCCGACTTAAAAACAGGCAAAAAAAAGCCGCTGCAGCGGCAGCGGCTAAACAAGACGTCAGATCCAGGAGCTTGAAAATCCACGTCGGGAAATTCGTTCGAAAAGCCTGAAGCGTAAAGCAGGTCAAACTATTGAAACGAATTTCCAGTTCGCGGCGAGGGCGGCCGCGAAGTGAGTGAATGTTAAGTTCTTTCCTCTTCGTTAAACATAGCGGTTTACGACATGCAGTTTTACCCAAGCGGCAACAATGGTGGGAGGGGGCCAAACACAGGGGTTGACGCTTCTTGCGCACGGCGCTCGGTAGGGTGCCGGACAAGCAAACCAGGGCAGCCCTCACTGGCCGATCAATGCACAGCCCGACCTGACGGCAGTTGCACCAGACGCTGCGTCAGCCGGATACGCTGCACCGGGTCGTCACTGAGCAGCAAGGCGTGCTCCAGGTCGTAGCGCTCGGCTTGGGGGCATTCGAGGGTCTGGTACAGGCTGGCACGGGCGAGGTAATCGCTGGTGTTGGCCTGTCCCAGTTCCAGCACCCGGTTGGCATCTTTCAGGGAGGCGATGAGATCGTCGTTGATCTGGTGAAGATGACGCAGGTTGCGCGACAAGCGCTGCAGCATCGCCTGCGGGGTGGCCGTGCGCATATGTTCTGCCTTGAGCGGCATGTCGGGGCCGAACTGGCGCAACAGCAATTCGCGGCAGTCCTTGGGGTAGAGCCTGCGGCCGCCACAGGGGTCCAGCGTGTGGTCGGCGCCCGGCACGCGCAGCAGAAAATGCCCTGGGAAATTCACGCCTTCAAGGGGGATTTCCAGACGACGCGCCAGCTCCAGCGCCACCATCGCCAACCCCAGCGGCTGACCCCGGCGACGCTCCACGATCTTGTGCAGCAGCGCCACCTGCGGCTTGGGCTGGGCGACGTCGTCCTGCTGAAAACCGATCGTCGCCAGTTGCCGCAACAGGGGTTGCGCCAGCTCGGTGGGAGGCAGCATGGGCAGCGCCGCGCTTACCCGGCGCTGCAGTTGATCGATCAGCTCCAGCGTCTGCCGTGGATCGACTCCGGTATCGTGCTCGACAGACATCCACAACGCCGCCTCGAAGGTCGAAGGCGGCGTGCGGTGCAGGCAGTCAAGGCATTGCTGGCGTGGATTCATCTGCGTCTCCAACCGAATCTGGCGTCTGAAACGTCGTCCCTGGAAGCTCCGTTTTAGCCCTGGCGGCGGGGTTCGTCCAGTGACGAATGCCCGTTGACATGTTCTGCCATGCATCTGCTTATTTATTGTCGGGATGTGTCCGACGCAGCCGTCGTTTTTTCTGCCAGCGCCTATACTCGCAATACAAAAAACCGGGAGCACTGCCAATGTTCGCTCTCATGCAAAGTTCGCGCGTTCAATCGTTGCACCTGATCGTCGACTCACACGCCTGCCTCAAAGCCGTGATCGCGATCCACAGCAGTCAGAAAGGTCCGGCTCTGGGTGGCGTTCGCTACCTGTCCTATCCAAATGAAGAGAGCGCTGTCGAAGACGCCATCCAGTTGGCCAGGAACATGAGCTACAAAGCCGTGCTGGCCGGCTTGCCGCTGGGCGGAGGAACGGCGGTGATCATGCGCCCTGCCCATGTGCCCGACCGGGCCGCGTTATTCGAAGCGTTCGGACGTTTCATTCAGACCCTCGATGGCCGCTACATTGCCGCCATGGACAGCGGCACGTCCGGCGAAGACATGGACTGCATCGCGCAATACACCCAGCACGTCACCAGCACCACAGAATCGGGCGACCCTTCGGCCTACACCGCCATGGGCCTGTACGCCGGGATCCGCACCACCGCCATGGCCCGCCTGGGCAGCGATAATCTGGAAGGGCTGCGCGTCGCCGTGCAGGGCCTGGGGCATGTGGGCTGGGCATTGGCCGAGCAGCTGCATGCCGCGGGCGCCGAGTTGCTGGTGGCCGATCTCGACAGTGGCAAGGTGCAATTGGCGATGGAGCAGATGGGCGCCAAACCTGTGGCCAGCGAAGCCTTGCTCAGCACCCCCTGCGACATCCTCGCGCCCTGCGGGCTGGGTGGCGTGCTCAACAGTCACAGCGTGACCAAACTGCGTTGCGCCGCCGTGGCCGGGGGGGCGAACAATCAACTGAGCTGTGCGGCCATCGCCGATCAGCTCGAATCCCGAGGCATCCTTTACGCACCCGATTACGTCATCAATTCCGGCGGGCTGATCTACGTCGCGCTGCAACATCAAGGAGAAAACCAGAACACCATCACCGCACATCTGTCCCAGATAGGAACACGGCTGACGGAAGTATTTGCCCATGCCCAGGCCGAGAAGCGCTCACCCGCGCGGGTAGCCGATGCATTGGCAGAACGCCTGTTGAACCTCGAATAGCGCCTTACCGGTGCGCTTCGAACAGCACTCGCGACCACAAGTGGCGAGTTGAGACCACCACGCGCTCCGTGCAAATCGACGCGCGTGTAAGGAGTGTGCAATGTCCCATAACAAGATCGATCTTGCGTACACCCGGTATCTGTCCCCCGACGGTCGCCTGACCGGAGAACTTCCCCTTTGGGCCGATGACTTCAACCTGCTGACCCGCCTTTATCGACAAATGGTTTTGACCCGGCTCTTCGACCAGAAAGCCGTCGCCCTGCAACGCACCGGCCGCATCGGCACCTACGCCCCGACCCTCGGCCAGGAAGCCATTGGCGTTGCGATTGGCAGCCTGATGCACCCTGAAGACGTGCTGATTCCCTATTACCGCGACACCGCCGTGCAACTCATGCGCGGCGTGCGTATGGAAGAAATCCTGCTGTATTGGGGCGGCGACGAGCGGGGCAGCGATTACGCCGAGCCCGCCGTCGCGCAGGACTTTCCGCTGTGTGTGCCCATCGCCACCCAGGCGCTGCATGCCTGCGGGGTCGCCAGCGCCTTCAAGATTCGCGGCGAGCATCGCGTCGCGGTCACCACTTGCGGCGACGGTGCTACCAGCAAGGGCGATTTCCTCGAAGCGCTGAACGTCGCGGGTGCCTGGCAATTGCCGGTGGTGTTCGTGATCAACAACAACCAGTGGGCGATTTCCGTGCCCCGGCGCATTCAGTGCGGCGCGCCGACCCTGGCGCAGAAAGCCATTGGCGCGGGGTTTCATGGAGAGCAGGTCGACGGCAATGACATCCTCGCCGTGTACGACCGCATGCAGGTTGCCCTGGAGCGGGCGCGCAAGGGTAAAGGCCCGGTGCTGCTGGAGTGCCTGAGTTATCGCCTCGGCGACCACACCACGGCAGACGACGCCACGCGCTATCGCGCTGCCGACGAGGTCAAGCAGGCATGGCAGGAAGAGCCGATCAAACGCTTGCAATCGTTCATGGCCAGCCAGGGCGTGTGGGACGAAGGCCGGGAACAGGCGTTGATCGCCGAATGCCAAGGGCTGGTTCAGCAGTCTGTGGATAACTTCGAAGGTGCAGGCAATCAGGCGCCGCAATCGGTCATGGACTATGTCTACGCCCAGTGGCCGGCGCCGCTGGCCGATCAGCGCGAGTGGTTCCTGGAGCGTGTGGCCCGTCGCAATGGAGGTGCCGATCATGGCGAATGATCTGTCTGCGGACAAGCTTTCTATAGACAAGAAAGTCAGCCTGCTCGAAGCGGTCAATCTGGCGATGCACCGGGCCATGAGCGAGGACGAAAATGTCGTGGTGCTGGGTGAGGACGTCGGCGTCAACGGAGGGGTATTTCGCGCCACTCAGGGCTTGCGCGACACCTTTGGTTTCAAGCGCGTGATCGACTCGCCGCTGGCGGAAACCATGCTCGGCGGGCTGGTGGTCGGCATGGCCGCGCAGGGCCTTAAACCGGTGGTGGAGATCCAGTTTCTGGGCTTCATTTATGCGGCCATGGAGCATCTGGTGTCCCACGCCGCGCGCATGCGCAATCGCACGCGGGGCCGGCTGAGTTGCCCGATGGTCATGCGCTCGCCCATGGGCGCGGGGATTCGCGCACCCGAGCATCACAGTGAAAGCACCGAAGCGATGTTCGCCCACGTGCCAGGCCTTCGCGTGGTGATCCCTTCTTCGCCTGCGCGAGCCTATGGCCTGTTGCTGGCGGCCATCGACGATCCGGACCCGGTGATCTTTCTCGAACCCACGCGCCTCTACCGCATGAACCCGCAAACCCTTGTCGACGATGGCAAACGCCTGCCGCTGGACACCTGTTTCACCCTGCGCGAGGGCAGTGACCTCACCCTCATCAGTTGGGGCGCCAGCGTTCACGAAACCTTGCAGGCGGCCAGTGCCTTGGCCGAGCAGGGCGTGTCGGCGGAAGTGATCGACGTGGCCTGCGTCAAGCCGCTGGACCTCGACACCCTCGAAGCCTCGGTGCGCAAGACCGGGCGCTGCGTGATCGTTCACGAAGCCCCTCGCTCCGGCGGCCTGGGCGGGGAAATCGCTGCGAGTTTGTATGAGCGCGTGTTGCTGGATCTGCAGGCGCCGATTCAGCGGGTCACAGCGCCGGACATCCCGCCGCCGCTGTACCGCCTTGAGCAGCTGTACATCCCCAGCGTCGAAGACATCCTTCACGCGTGCGACAGCGCCCTGAAATTCGCCTGACGGCCGAGGAGGCTTGCGATGAAATATTTCAAACTGCCCGATCTGGGCGAAGGCTTGCAGGAAGCGGAAATCGTCGAATGGCACGTCAAGGCGGGCGACACGGTGAAGGCTGATCAACTGGTGGTCTCGGTGGAAACCGCCAAGGCCATCGTCGACATTCCCGCCCCGTACGATGGCGTCGTGGCGAAAGTGTACGGCGGCGATGGCGATATCCTGCACGTGGGCGAACCGCTGATGGCATTCGAAGGCGAGGGCGATGCGGGCACGGTCGTCGGGCGTCTCGAAGGGGGCGGCAACAGCCAGGACGACCAGTTTTTCGTCGGCGCAGCGCCGTCCACCCGCGAGCACATGTCGACCCGCGCGACCCCAGCCGTCAGGCAGTTGGCGCGGCAATTGGGCGTCGATCTCAACGGGCTGACGGGCTCCGGGAGTGAAGGTCTGATCACCCGCGCCGACGTGGAAAACGCCTCCCAGGCCGAGCGCGACAAGTTCGGCGGCGAGAAGCTGCGTGGCGTGCGGCGCAGCATGGCGCTGAACATGGCCAAATCCCATGCCGAGGTGGTGCCGGTGACGATCTTCGGTGATGCCGATCTGCATCGCTGGGGCACAGCGCGTGATCCGCTGATTCGCATCGGCAAGGCGATGGCGGCGGCGTGCAAGGTCGAGCCGGTGCTCAACAGCTGGTTCGACGGCAAGTCCCTGTCGATCAAGCATCACGACACTCTGGATCTGGGGATCGCCGTTGATACCCCGGATGGCTTGTTCGTGCCGGTGTTGCGCGACGTCGGCAATCGTGGGGCGGCTGATTTGAAGGAGGGCATGAGTCGCCTGCGCGCCGATGTGAAAGCCCGCTCAATTCCACCTCGGGAAATGATGGGCGCGACCATCACCCTGTCGAACTTCGGCACGCTGTTCGGCCGCTACGCCAACCCCATCGTCGTCCCGCCACAAGTGGCGATCATCGGTGCCGGCGGCATTCGAGAGGAGCCAGTGGCTGTGAACGGGCAGGTGGTGGTGCATCCGATCCTGCCGTTGTCGCTCACCTTCGACCATCGCGCGGTGACGGGCGGGGAGGCGGCGCGGTTCTTCAAGGCATTGGTGGAGGAGCTGGAAAAGCCTGAGTAATGGGCAGCTTGCTGCTGTGGCCGCCTGGCCGGACGGCTACAGCGCTGATCAGCGAAAGATACTCGCGTCGATTTCCCCGGCCACCCTTTGCGCGCCGTGGGCGTTGAGGTGGTTGAAGTCCTGATACCAGGAATGGCGATCGCCGATCAGACACGCCTGGTCGTGACAGAACAGGTTGTCCAGCGAGACCACCGTGATGCGCCCGCGCTGGCTTTGTTTCTGAAACAGTTCACGGGTGTAGTTTTGCAGCGCCTCATGATTGGCGCGCGGCACCGACACCTCATACAGCAGTTGCTGATCGTATTGCGCCGACTCGGCGGTCTGACGAGCGAGGCGGTAATAGAGGTTTTTCGGGTTGATCATCTGCTGCGGCACCTGCGCGACGACATACACCTCGGTGCCAAGGCTTCGGTAGGCGTCGATGGTCTGCTCCAGCGCCTGGGCGAACACCTCCCGCGACGCTGCTTTTGACTTGGTGTGGCTCTGCTCGTTGACCAGGAAGTACCGGCTGATTTCGCTCTGGCCGTATTCGCCGTCGGTGTACAGGGTCCAGCGGGCCACCAGCGCCAGGCGCTTGATGCCGTGGGTCTTGATGTAATCGAACTGCCGGCCGGCCAGCTCCGGGCACACCCCGGGCGCGTAGTTGCCATTGGCTACATCCAGTCCCAGCAAGGGCAGACAACCACCCAACCCGATATGCACGATGGTCTCGCCGCGACTGCGCGCAGCAGCGTCAAATGCAGGCAGCATCGCTTCCGAATGACTGTCGCCAAACACGGCCAGCTCTGGCGTCTGTTGTGCGTTCTTCGCGCCGAAGAGGCAGAAATCCACATTCTTGCCGGTGCCGTCGTCGTTGCCGGCGCAGTGCTGGCGAATGTCGGTTTCGGCGAATTCCTGATCCAGGGAGGGATCGACGTTGAAGCGCTGGTGGAAGCCGTTGTTCAGATAACCCGTCAGGCCAAACGCGAGGAACATCACCGACCCCACGGCGCCCATGCTGAAAATCTGCGGGCGGCTGAACGCGCCTTTTTGCCGAAAGGCCTGCTCGACATAACGCCAGCTCAAATACGCCAGCAGCAACGACAGCACCGCCAGCGCGAGCATCATCGCCAGTGGCGGATCCCTGAGCATGGCCTGCCGCGCGAAGGCAAACACAGGCTGGTGCCAAAGGTAGGCGCTGTAGCTGATCAAGCCGATGAACACGAAGGGACGGCTGCTCAACAGGCGCCCGACCACTGTCTGCTGGGAGGCGAAGAGAATGATCAGTGCCGCCCCCAGCGTCGGAACCAGTGCGTTGAGTCCGGGGAAAACCGTGCGGCTGTTGAAGGCAAACACCGCGTAGGTGATCAGACCAAGCCCAACGAAGGAGGCGATCTGGTCGCGCACGCCGTGGGCGTTTTCCGCGCGAGGCCGCCACGACAGGTAAAACGCGACGAACGACCCGACCAGCAACTCCCAGGCGCGAGCGTGCAACAGATAGAAGCTGGCGCTGGTGCCCGCGGCTGCACCGATCTGCGCGAACACCAGACTCACCACCGCGCCCACGGCCAGTAACGCAACGATGCGCGCGCGGCCCAGTTTCCAGAACAGCATCAGGATCAGCGGGAAAAACACGTAGTACTGCTCCTCGACGGCCAGTGTCCAGGTGTGCAGCAGGGGCTTGAGTTCGGCGGTGGCGTCGAAATAGCCGCTCTCCATCCAGAACAGCATGTTCGAGGAAAACAGCGGAACCGCCACCAGACTCTTGGCAAAATACTTGAAGTCCGGCGGGTCGAGAATCAGCCAGGCGGCAGGCACACAGAGCAGCATCATCACGAAAAGCGACGGCAAAATGCGTCGCGCCCGGCGCTCGTAGAAATTCACGATGGAGAATTTTCCGGCCGTCATCTCCGCCAGAATGATTGAGGTGATGAGGTAGCCGGAAATCACGAAAAACACATCAACGCCGACGAAACCACCGGAAAACACGTGCAAACCTGAATGGAAAAGAATGACCGGCAAAACGGCGACAGCCCGCAGGCCGTCTACTTCGGGGCGGTACTTGATGGCCGGGTTATGAACGCTGGACATGCGGAGGCCTTCCTTGTCTGTGGATGCGTGGGGAGCGAGACAGCGGCGAGCGCGAACATGAAGTCGGGCGACGACAAGAGCCCACGCCGGAAAACATCCGGGTGTGCTACCGCAAGCACATTCATGAAAGGTGTTCGGCGGCGCAAACGGGAGGGGAGGGTTTAAACGTGTTTGCGACGTTGGCTGTTTTTAACCCGGCGCGAAGGCGCTGTCCAGCGGGTTCAGACGGCGGAGAAGTCGTGCTTCAACTTTTTGCGCAGGTTTCCCCCGGATTATTTCGCGACAGCAGGTTTCCAGTTTCCGTAAGTTGACTTGCCATTTGTAACATTTCCCTCCCTGCCGATTGTTCCTAGCATCCCTGGCACGCGAAACATTCATTCAACGTGTCAACGGAGAAGGTCAATGTCTGATGCTACCGAGCGTCTGTGGGGGGCGCGCTTCAAGTCTGGTCCAGCCGAAGCGATGGCCAATCTTTCCCGCTCGCCGCAGGCGTATTTTCGCCTGACGCCCTACGATGTGGCCGGCTCCAAGGCCCACGCCAACGAGTTGAACAGGGCAGGTCTACTGGATGCTGAAGAGACTCGCCTGATCATCGCAGCGCTCACCTCCATCGACGCGGACTTCGCCGCTGGCAAGGTTCAGCCCATCCCGGCGGACGAGGACGTGCACACCTTCATCGAACGTCTGCTGACCGAACGACTGGGCACGCTGGGCGGCAAGCTGCGGGCCGGGCGTTCGCGCAACGACCAGTCGGCCAACGATCTGCGGCTTTACCTTCGTGATCAGGTTCGTCAGTTGACCCTGGCCATTCTCGAACTGCAAAAGGCGCTGGTGGCGCAGGCCGAGCAACATATCCACACCATCGCCCCTGGTTTCACCCACCTGCAGCAGGCCCAGCCGATTGTGTTCGCCCATCATTTGATGGCTCACGCTCAGGCCATTCACCGGGACATTCAGCGCCTGCAGGATTTCGACAAGCGCTTCAGCCTTTCGCCTTTGGGCGCGGCCGCACTGGCAGGTTCAGCCATCGCCCGCGACCCGCAGCAATCGGCAGCGGAAATGGGCTACAACGGCCCGTGCGAGAACTCCATCGACGCTGTGGCCAGCCGCGATCATGTCGCCGAGTTCCTGTTTTGCAGCAGCATGTTGGGCATCAACATCTCGCGCATGGCCGAGGAGTTCTGCCTGTGGACGTCGCGGCAGTTTCGCTGGGTCGAGCTGGACGACGGCTTTGCTACCGGCAGTTCGATCATGCCGCAGAAGAAAAACCCCGACATCGCCGAGCTTGCGCGGGGCAAATCCGGGCGCATCATCGGCTCGCTGACAGCCATCCTCGCAGTGCTCAAGGCGCAGCCGCTGTCCTACAACCGCGACCTGAGCGAGGACAAACACGCCGTCATCGACACGCTGGAAACCTTGCATCTGGTGCTCCCGGCCTTTGCGGGCATGGTCGCGACCATGAAAGTACGCACTGATGAAATGCTGCGCCAGGCGCCACTGGGCTTCACCCTTGCGACCGAAGTCGCCGACTGGCTGGCCATGCGCGGCGTGCCGTTCAAGGAGGCTCACGAAATCACCGGGCAACTGGTGCAATTGTGTGAAGCGCAGGACATCGGCCTGGAACAGCTGACCCCTGAAATGCTTGCCCGCACCGATGCCCGACTGACGCCGGACGTGCTCGACTGCCTGACCCTGGAAGCCGCGTTGGCGGCGCGCAGTGGCTGGGGTGGCACCTCACCGGTGCGTGTGGCCGAGCAGATCGAGCGCTTCAAGGCGCAGTTGCTCGCCCATGAAAACTGGGCTTTGGCGTACGCCGGGCCTCGGGGCTGAGGCTGGTATTTCCAGCATTCTGTAACGGCATTTCTCACCGCCACGCAAAAGCCCGCGAAGGATCAAAGGATCGCTTCGCGGGCTTGGTGTCGCCTGTGGATCAGTTCAGGTGGGCTTTCAGTTCGCCTGCTGCCTGACGCATGGCCGCCTTGACCTCAGGGATGTTGGCCAGCGGGTTGAGCAGGCCGTAGTCGTGGATCATGCCGCTGTACCGCACGGCAGTGACATCAACCCCGGCGGCATCCAGTTTGCGGGCATAGGCCTCGCCTTCGTCACGCAACACGTCCAGACCGGCGGTCTGCACCAGCGCTGGCGGCAGACCCTTGAGCTGCTCGGTGGTGGCCCGCAGCGGCGACGCGTAGATCTCGGCGCGCTGTTTGGCGTCGGTGGTGTAGCTGTCCCAGAACCAGGTCATCATGTTTTTGGTCAAAAAGTGCCCTTCGGCGTAGGTCTGGTAGGAGCCTGTGTCGAAGTTGGCGTCGGTCACCGGCCACAGCAGCAGCTGGAAGCGCAGTTTCGGCGTGCCTTGTTCCTTGGCTTTCAGCGCGACCACTGCGGCCATGTTGCCGCCGACGCTGTTGCCGGCCACGGCCAGACGCGAGCTGTCGACGTTGATCTCTTTGCCATGCTGGGCCACCCATTGGGTCGCGGCGTAGGCCTGGTTGATCGCGGTCGGATAGTGCGCTTCTGGCGACGGGGTGTAATCGACGTAGACCGCCACCGCGCCGGAACCCACCACCAGATCACGAATCAGGCGAGCGTGAGTCGGGTAGTCGCCTAGGACCCAGCCGCCACCGTGGAAGTACATGAACACCGGCAGCTCACCCTTGACCCCGGCTGGACGCACGATGGTCAGCTTGATGTTCTGGCCGTCGGCCTGGATGGTCTTCTCGCTGACCTGAATCCCCGACATGTCCACCTTCACCGAGTTCTGCGCACCGGTCAGCACGGCGCGTGCATCTTTCGGGCTCAGCTGTTCCAGCGGACGACCACCGCCAGCAGCCAGTGCATTAAGGAAGGCTTGGGTCTGGTGCTCTGGCACGGCGGTTTCAGCGGCGAATGCGTTACTGATGGAAAAGGCCAGAACGGTAGCGGTCAGTGCTTTCTTAAAGGTGCTCAGGGTGCGAGTAGACATGTCATGTTCCTTTTAAATTCGATAAGGGTCTGTAATTTCGGTCGGCACGGGCAGTTCGTTGTCTGCGTGTTGACTGGCTTGGAACTGAATTTACGGACTAATCGATGGTGGAACAATTAGGCTAAATGGAGACTCATTGTTTCTGTTTTGGGGACGTTAACTGTTGTCACTCAACAGTCGTGAATCTGCGCGGCCTGGCGATGTGTCAGACATAAAAAAACCTCCCGAAGGAGGTCTTTGGAAAACGCTTGGGCGACTCAGCTTTCGCTGTCGCTGTCGCTCTCGGCCGGGCTGGAGAGTTCGTTCAGCGCCGTGGCGTTGTTCTTGAAGGCCGCTGCGAACACCGCGCGGTTCTTTGCCATGTAAATGCTGGCGTCTTCGGCGTGTTTCTCGGAAAGGCCCGGTACGTTTTTCATCAGCACGTCGGTGAGGAGCTCTGCCAGCTCAAGCATTTGATCATGCGCATCGGCGAGTTTGCGGTCCACGAACGTAGTCTCCAAATCGCGGGTACTGCGGTAAAGGGTTTCAACAGCCATTTTGGCCTCGTCGTCATGTCCAGTGTGTTGAGATTGGCCCCGCGCGCTGCGCTGTCTGATGGCCAACAGGGTGGTGCTGAAGCGTTGGCGCAGGACCTGCGTTGCGCTGTAGCAACACGTTTTGCATTTACTGTTTATTTATACAGTGCAAAGCATAAGGGAATCGCTGCCGGTTGAATAGTGGCAATTCACACGCATTTTTAGCGCCAGGGCCTGCCCTTGCGACAACCGGTCACGTTCTCAACCATAGCCGATGGCCCCTTTAATGCACGGCCATCAGCGCGTCACAGGCGCGCGGCATCATCCGTACCGGGTCATTCAAGGAAGTGCATCGTGAAAATCAACTGGGCCGAATCCCTTCGTCAGCACGTACACAGCTGCGCCGAATCCATCGGCAACCTGTTCGTCGAAACCTTCCACTACCTGGCACTGTTCGCCATCGGTGCCGTCACCGCGTGGGCGGCGGTCATGGCGTTTCTCGGCATGCTCGACAAGGGGCATATCACGGTCGATGACATCCTGCTGCTGTTCATCTACCTGGAGTTGGGGGCGATGGTGGGGATCTACTTCAAGACCAACCACATGCCCGTGCGCTTTCTGATCTACGTCGCGATCACCGCACTGACGCGCCTGCTCATTTCCGACGTTTCGCACCACGCGCCGCCGGATCTGGGCGTCGTGTACCTCAGTGGTGCAATTCTGTTGCTGGCGTTTGCGATTCTTGTGGTGCGCTATGCGTCGTCACAGTTTCCGTCGGTGAAGGTGCCGGACCCGCACAGCAATAAAAGGGGCGCAGTGATCGAGGAGAAAGGAGAGATTTGAGTTTCTTCTGAGGTGAAGAACAGAGGCTGCGAAAGGGGAGGCGATTCATTGAGTCGCCTCCTTTGTTTTCGCATCATGCAGGGAATCCAGCGGGCTTTCAGATACCCACATTGAGCTGCGGGCGGTTGAGGGAATTGTTGCGTGCAGGCGGTGGCGAGAGTTGTTTGAGATCGCCATCGGTCATGGCGGCCAGAATCTTGATTGCGCTGTGGCCCTGTTCGATGGCAATGCCGAATTGCACGCTCTCGATCAAGCGACGCAGGCGCTTGGGAGAATTGCGTTGCTCGGCACTGATCAAGCGTTTCGCGACCACGCCTGACTCGTTGGAAAGCGTCAGCATGATGGTGCCATCGAGGCCCTGGATACTCAGATTGACCCGGTAGTCTGGGTGGAAAGCATCAGTGATCTGTTGAAAAGGATTGTCCATGGCCTAATACCTGATTATCGATCTGCATAAGTTGACTTGGGGTTAGTCCCTTTAGTTCTGGACGCTGGATGGACGGTCGGGAAATGCCAGCGTCGGGTTGAGCGTCAGCGGCCCCGTCGAGCCAGAAAGGGCGGGGCCTGCAGAGGTGAAGGCTCGACGATCGGATACTTGCAGAGTTCGGGCCATTCAGGATGAACGGCGCGATTAAAGGGACCATGAATCCTTTCAGCGAGAAAACTGTGAAGTGGTTTGTCGTTTTTGATTAATCCTTTAGTACTAGCAAATGGCTGCTCCACTTACGGGCGAGCACCATGAATGCGCTTGGCGCCTGCTTTGTGTGCGTATTTTCCCGATTATTGATGGGCATAAAAAAGGGCGGGCCTGTCTCCACAGGCCCGCCCTTCATTATTTAATCAGTCGATGTTTAACGGGCGGCGGAACCTGCCGTCAATGCCTGATCGTTCTCGAGAAATTCTTGCTGTAGCAGGGCGTCGGGGTTTTCGGTTTCCCGGCTGCCAGCACCACTGATGGCGTACACACCACCGCGTTTGCTGCGCAGTTTGCCGAACAGGTGATCCAGGGCATGGTCGAGTTTCAAGGCGGCACCGTCCACAGCCTGAGCCAACGAATCGGCCTTGTGGGTCACGGAAATGGGTTGGTGTCCTTTGGGCCGGGCTTCCATCTGGCAGCGGATGTCATGAGGGCCGGGCTTGTCGCCATTTTCGTCGCGAATATGGACTTCGACGCGGGTGAGATCTTCTTCGTAGCGGTCGAGCGTGCTTTCAACAGTGGTTCGTACCCACTCCTCCAGTCGGATGCTGCTTTCGATGTGGTTATCGCTATTGACCTGGATTTGCATAGTTCTTCCCTTACTTTGGCTTGCTCGGGAGAGTCTCGACGAAGGTGAATTTTCGTCTGCCCTCACTCACAGTGTTGGCGCCGATCGAAGAACAATTCAACCCCCAAAACGAAAGAAATATTTCATTGCAGAAATAACTTTGCAGGTTTGTAAGCGAGCTTGTAGGAACACGCTTGCCCGCGATTGCAATATGCCTGTACCTGCTAAAAGACTGACACACCGCATCGCAGGCAAGCGCGCTCCTGCGCGTCATGGGTCAACTATCGGCGTCAGAATGCGACCGAAGTCTGCACATACAACGTGCGCGGTTCACCCACGTATTTGCCCTTGTTGTTGTCGTCAAACGAGCGCGTGAAGTACTCGTGATTGAAGATGTTTTTAACCCCCACGGCGACGTTCAGATCCGACAGTTGCGGGCCGAAATCGTAGGCCGCGCGGCTGCTGAACAGCATGTACCCGGGGATGCGACCGGTGCTGCCATCGGCGCTTTCGGTGGAGGTATTGGCGTTGTCGGCGAACTGGCTGCTCTGGTACGAACTGTCCAGATTCAGCTTCCACGGGCCGTCCCTATAAGCGACCCCCAGCGTGCCTTTGTGTTTCGAGGAGAACGGCACACGATTGCCTTTGTTCGGCCCATCTTCGCGGATGGTCGCGTCCACATAGGCATAGGTGGCGTAGACGTCGAAACCGGACAGAATCGGGCTCAAACCGTCCAGCGCGTAGTTGATGCTGGTCTCGACGCCCTGGTGGCGCGTTTCACCCCGAGCGATCACGGTGTCGTTGGTCTGGTTGCTCTCGTACTGGTTGTCGAAATTGATCAGAAATGCGCCGATCTCCGCGCGCAGGTTGCCATTGTCGTAACGTGTGCCGAGTTCCCAGGTACGGGCTTTTTCGGGTTTCACTTCGCCGCCAGCCACGCGGTTTGGCATCTGGCTGTACTGCACCGAGCCGAATGAGCCTTCGGTGTTGGCGTACAGATTCCAGCTGTCGGTGAGGTGATACAGCACGTTCAGCGCAGGCAAGGCGGTGTTGTAATCGCCCTGATATTTGACGTGGGTCAGGTTGTTGGTTTGCGCCGAATCGATCATCTCGTAGCGAATGCCGGGGGTGAGCGTCCACTTGCCGATGTCGATGCGGTCGTCGATGAAGAACGCATGGGCTTCGGTCGAACCACGGGTGTCGCGGTCGTTGCGGCTGTCGGTGGTCGGCAGCAGGTTCAGTGCGGTGTTTTCGCGGTAGCGCAGTTCGTGACCGGCTTCGTTGATGTAGCGATAGCCCACCCCGACCTCATGCTGGGTTGGGCCCAGGCCGAAACCTTGGGCGAAGCGGGTTTCCAGGCCGCGCACCCAGTATTCGCGTGGCGAAAGGGATACGAACGAGCCCTGATCCAGATAACCGCTGCGCAGCGTCTTGGTGAAGAACGAGTTGACGGTGAATTCCCGGGCATCTTCCTGATAGCGGTAGCCGACGTTGAACATCGTGCGGCGGCCCCAGAATTTGTCTTTCAGGCGCGTCGATTGATACGGATCGGCGTCGTAATCGGCAACGCTCAGGCCGCCGGGCATGTCCGCTTCGCCTTCGTAATACTGGGCTTCGGCGTTCAGGCTGTTGGCTTCGTCGATCTGGTATTTGCCCTTGAGGATCAGGTCGTCGATCTGCGTGTCGCTGTGCTCGCGCCAGTCGCCGCCGCGCACGCCGGAATACAGAATCGCGCCGCCCAGGCCGTTGTCGGCGGTGCCGCCAGCGAGCAGGTTGCCGGTGGTCTTCAAGCCAT